>Ga0265294_10001839_pt1 | contig 28345 bp, 27 predicted proteins | sample MunlanPumphouse3_FD_192504 | JGI IMG/M metagenome (GOLD analysis project Ga0265294, IMG submission 192504) | Groundwater microbial communities from a municipal landfill in Southern Ontario, Canada - Pumphouse #3 | ecosystem: Environmental > Aquatic > Deep subsurface > Groundwater | place...
ATTTCGAGTTTTTGAAGGAGACTCATGGTGCGCAGGATATTCGCGTAGGCGTTGCCTGCTTCAATGGAAGAAATCGCACTCATGCCAAAACCAAGCTCTGCTGCCAAAAATGTTTGAGTCAATGAGCGCCGTTGCCGTTCGCGCCGGATAATGTATCCGACCCATTTTCCCTGATTCTCCGACAAATGTAATGGGCTGCTTTGTACGATTGGATTCATAGTCATTTCCTCATGAGAACGGTTCGCTGTCTTGTATACTTAGAAAGTAATATAGCATAAACACTCGCCTCAAAATTTCGATCACATCGAAAAAACGACGACTTTTGTGGTGTAAAGGGATTCGGCAAGATGATCAGGGGAGGTTGTGACTCGGATGAATGAATTAAATAAAACAGAGAATACGAATGCTTTGCTTGTCGGCGTTGATACGGGCACCACAGGATCCTCCGGTATTGAGCGCTCGCTTGACGAGCTGGAGGATCTTGCGAAGACGAATGGGTTTCATGTGTTGGGGCGTGTCGTCCAAAAACTGGAGCGCATTGACGGTGCGACCTTTGTCGGAACAGGCAAATTGACAGAAATTGCGGAGATGGCCGAGGAGATGGAGGCCGAATATCTCATCTTCAACGGTGCTCTGACACCGGCACAGACCCGCAATATCAAGGAAACCGTTGAGTTTAAAATAAGTGACCGTGTGAATGTAATCTTGTCCATTTTTGCGGATCGCGCGCGTACCGATGAGGGGAAAATTCAAGTGGAATTGGCATGGCTTCGCTACCGGCTGACACAGCTTACAGGGCGCGGCGTCGAGCTCTCGCGTTTGGGCGGTGGAATCGGCACGCGTGGCCCCGGTGAAACGAAGTTGGAACAAGACCGCCGCGTCATTCGCAAGCGTATGGCGGTGTTGCGAGCTGAGTTGAAAAAAATGGAAGGTCGCCGCATGCGTTCCCGCCAGCTTCGAATCCGTCACGAGATGATTTCTGCGGCCATTGTCGGTTATACGAACGCGGGCAAATCAACACTTTTGAATCGTTTGGCCGACGCCGATCTTGCGGCCGGCGATCAGCTGTTTATGACACTTGATCCGACGGCCCGAAGGCTTGACATCGAAGACGGCCTTTCCTTGATTTTGGTGGATACTGTCGGATTCATACGGGATTTGCCGGAATTTTTGAAGGAAGCGTTCCGCGCCACCTTTGAGGAGGCGGCCACCGCGGAGCTCATTTTGCTTGTTGTTGATATTTCCGATCCTGACGCCGCCTCGCAGATTGAGATTGTCCAAAAGCAATTGAATGATTTAGGCGCGGGCTCCCTGCCGGTTATTTATGTCTTGAACAAAATGGATAAAATGAAGGCGAGCGCATATCACGATGTGATGATGATCCTGCGAAACGAAAAGGCCGAATGCATCGTTCCTATCTCCGCGGTGACAGGAGCGGGGGTAGAGGATCTTGTCAATCGTCTCTCCTCTTTTGTTGAGGAATCCTTCGTGTCTTACCGTGCGCATATCCCTTATCGCGATGCCGGCATGACGGCTCACGCAAGAGAGTACGGCAGTGTGAGAGAAGAGCGCTATGAAGCGGATTTTATTGTCCTCGAAGGGCGTATCAGAAAAAGACGTCTCGGTCCGCTGCTCCCGTTTATCGTGTAGCAAAAGCGCTCATCTCTTTGGCCAAGAGTGCGTCTGTGATGGCGTCCATAAGTGCATTAATGTCCTGATAAGACTCGGGATAGATGGCGGGACAAAATTCAATCGTGATCATTTTTCGACGAAAGCGTTTCCAATCGAAGGGATGCGGGACTGACATATGGCGTGAGAAAGCCTCATAAGCGCCGTCGATGTACACAGGGATGACGGGTACTTTTGCCTTGGCGGCCAAATAAGCGGCACCATTTTTCATTTCGGCGATCCGCCCGTCATGGGTTCTCGTGCCTTCGGGGTGAATCATGACGATCTGATCATTTTCCAGTGCCTTTTTTGCGAGTAAGAGGCCTCTCAGCGGATTCCCGTGACGATCGATGGGAATGCATTTGCCGACCCTAAACATGATTTTTCCGGTTAATCCGAAATTTTGCTCAAGATCGGAACCGGCCATGACTGAAAAACGCGGGAGTTGTTCTTTCGGGATACCGCCCATAATCCATAAGCCGTCAAACATGGACTGATGGTTGGCGACTACCAGGTAGGTGCCTTCTTTTGGAATAAATTCTTTTCCCACGTAGCGAAGGCGGAGTAAAAGACGGCTGAGGAACATCCCGATCAGATAAAGGAGGTGGCCTTGCCAGCCTCTTTTTTGAACATCCGTGATTTTCTTTTTGCGTTTCATCTTGATTACTGTCCTTCGCGCTGCTTATCTTCACAGCTTACGCCCCAGCTTAGCACATTTACTTTCTCTTCTTTGTGAAAAAGTGACGAAGAATCTGTCCGCATTCTTCTTCCATGACACCGCCCGTCACCTGGACGCGATGATTTGCGGGCAGAGAGAATACGTCAAAGACGGAGCCTGCCATCCCTGACTTCGGATCGTGGGCGCCAAAATAGACGTGGCGCATGCGCGCCTGGACGATGGCACCCGCGCACATTAGGCAAGGTTCCAGGGTGACATAAAGATCGCAGTCCAACAGGCGCCAAGAATTAAGTACCTGGCAGGCTTCCCGGATGGCGATAAGTTCCGCGTGGCCCGTGGCGTCCTGGTATTGTTCGCGCTGATTTTGGCCCACGGCGATGATCTTGCCCTCATGGACAATGACAGCGCCGATGGGGACCTCACCCTCATCGGCCGCCTTTTTTGCCAAAGCGAGCGCCTCTTTCATAAAATGGTGATGTGCTTCGTCAATCATGATGTCCACTCCCGTTCCATCATATAACAAAGCCGTTGCCGGCTGTGGTAGAATAATTTGGATCAATTTAAAAAAAGAATTGGAATGACCTATGGCAATTAAAGAAGGGCGCTGCATTAACTGCGGCTCAATCTTATTTCTCGACACGGATTCGCCCAAGGGGCATTGTCTGTTCTGTGACTGTGTCTTCGATAATGCGGATGCGTTCAGAGCACAGACACATCCTGAAGAATTTACTTTTCCGAATGAACCTCAGCCCAAGTATGAGGGTCCTTCGCTCACGCCCTCCGCACAGCGAGGCGCCCCTGTCGCGATGGCGCCCCGCACGGCCGCGGTGCCTGTGAAGGAGAAGGATGTCTACGTTCTGCCTGAGACTAAGGTGCCGGATCTTAAAATTCCGATGAAGGCCGTTGCGATTATTACGGCGATTTCTGTCCTGGTTGTGGCGGTGTTTGTGGCTGTGGCATTCCCGCTTGTCTCAAAGCGTGACAAAGAGCAGAGCGCGATCATCGATCAGTTTGTGGCAAAGATTGCTTATGAAGTCGACAAGGATAAGGACATCCTTGTGCATGAAATGAAAAGCGATGAGGCGATTGTCGTGTTACACGAAAATATCTCGGCAGAGGACGGCATCTCATTGTTCAACGAATTTTGCGACATCCGCGCCGAGGTATTGGGAATCGAAGACAATTCGTTTAAGGCCACCAAGAGCCCTGTATCGCTGAAGATTGTCACCCCGGAGGGTGGATTTTTGATACGCCATCCGGCGGATGAAGAAAGCCTTACGCCGGGATCTTTGAAAATACTTGACTGAGCGCATAATTGTTTTTTGTTTATTCACACTTGATTAGCAGCTTGGCAATGTATAAAGGTTAGACTATCCCATGTAAAGAGAGTTGAGGCTCTGTTTTCATACTTTTCTCCTCCAATTGATGGACAGACCCGGTGGTGCCCCGGGTCTGTTGCGTTGACAGGCATTCTCCTGCAGTGTTACAATTCCAGTGCCTTGTTCGAAGGCCTTTTTTTGGAGGGTTGTCCGAGCTGGCTGAAGGAGCGCGACTGGAAATCGCGTGTACCCGTAAAAGGGTATCGAGAGTTCGAATCTCTTGCCCTCCGCCAAAAAAGAGACGCCGATATTGATACGAAGCGTGTCAGTATCGGCGTTTATTATTTTCCGGTAAAAGAATGGCGTATAATGGATTTAATATAAGTATTATTGCTTAAATTAACAGAGGAAAAACGATGTGATTGTTCTGGAGCTGGTTGATCGGGCGCTCGCGTTGAGCGGTGGCCGGGCCATCAAAGATGTCCGCGCCGGTTTGGGATACACCTGTGTCATGCTTTAAAGATGATCACGCGGGACTTGCCTATACCATGGCCATGAAGCAGGCCATCGAACAGGTTTTAGTACGGGTATAAAAAAGAGAATAGATTGGGAGGCTTGTCACAATGAAGAAGATCGGGATCATCATTTGCGGACGCTATCAAAACTGTGGGGGCGGCAAATGTCTTCGGGCGTTAAAAGAAAGAGCCGGAGGATTTTCAGTGTATCCGCCGGAGGAAGAAGTTGAACTGGTGGGTTACACAAACTGCGGCGGATGTCCCGGCGGAAACGTCGAGTACGTCCCTCATGAGATGATCAGAAACGGCGCTGAAGTCATTCATCTTGCAACAGGAATGGTGGTAGGATACCCCCCGTGTCCGCGCATCAAGGCCTTCAAAGATTTTATTGAGAGCCGTTATGGGGTTAGGGTCGTTGTGGGGACCCATCCGATTCCTTTGAAATACTATACGGAACACCAAAAATTATCGTTCTGGTCCAAGGCCATGTATGAGCTCGCGCCGGAATTGTTCAAAGACAATGAAGATGTGATGAGAGACTATAACTGATCTTTTTCGTTTAGACGAGACATGCGATCAGACAAAAAAGTCCGATTGACAAAGGAAGCATCGCGTAGGACAGATATTGCAGGTATTTTCCGGGCGCGCGTTTTCGTTCCAATAAAACGCCCAAAAGAAGCGTCGCCGCAACAGGAGCAAAATAGACATAAAGCCGACTCATGTCAAAGCGTTTTGTGATCAAGGACACGAGGATGAACATAAAGGCAAGCGCCGCACTGTAGATTAAGGCGCGCTGGTATTCTTTTTTCTCGCGGTAGATGGTTTGCCGCAGCTTATGGTGCTTAGGGGTGGCTTCGTCGCGTAATGCCAAAAACATCAGCACGATGAACAGCAAGCCGAACAGTCCCTCAGAAAAATCAAAATAGACGGTGACAAAGATGGATAAACCAGCGGTTAAAAGGCCCAGTACCATGCCCGGAATGGGGGCCATCTTATAGTTGCCGGGATTGACAGGCACGCCGAAGAGTCCTTTTTTGCTCCATCCGCCATCCGCGGGGACTGCTTGGCTCACCATGTCGTGGTAACAGCCGATGGCCATGGAGATTCCCGCAATAAGTGACAAGGACGCGGCGTAGGTGAACAGCGCGTTTCTTTGTCCGAAATAGATGGCAAGATGTCGGGAGGCGAAAAAAGAGACTACTTCAACCGCGATCGCCGCAAAAAGCAGGCGCACAAAATAGAAAAAGTGATTCGCGGTCCGATGGGCGCCTCGGGCGACGAGTAAGGCAAAGATTGAAAAGGCCAGATGACCGCTGATGATAGCAAGCTGCGCCCAGATGCCGGTAATACTGCCGGGGAAGAAGACACCGGTCAGATAAAAATAAGTGAATAAATAACCCGCAGGTTTTATCACGCAAGGCCTCACATGAGCTAAAAGCGAGAGAATCGATCCGGGAAAGGGGCTCATTTTTGAATTCTCAGGCGTTCGTTATCCTTGCCCCTGCCCGCTGACTATTGTATCATGTCACCGTATGTCGAACAATCCGGGCGGCGCGCGATGCGCTGTCCCTCACTATCTTTTTGATCGGTAAGTAAATGGGTCTTGGACTGAATATTGGAATTGATTTGGGGACGGCAACCGTTCTCATATATGTTGAAGGGCGTGGCATCGTGCTGAGGGAACCCTCGGTCGTCGCGCTCAATACAAAGACAGGACGCGTCCTCGCCGTGGGTGAGCGCGCAAGTCTGATGCTGGGTCGCACGCCGGACATTGTGAAGGCGGTCCGCCCGCTTCGTGAAGGTGTGATCTCGGATTTCCAGATCACTGAAATCATGTTGAAAGAATTCATCAGCCGCGTGAACACGGGATTCCTCGTGCGCTATTTTAAACCGACCATTGTTGTTTCGGTTCCCGGCGTGATCACCCCTGTGGAACAAAAGGCAGTCGAGGATGCCTGTCGTCACGCGGGCGCGCGAGAAGTCTTTTTAATCCGTGAACCGATTGCCTCAGCCATCGGGGCGGGGATTGATATCACCCAGGCCTCGGGCAGCATGATCATCGACATCGGCGGCGGTACCACGGATATCGCGGTGATTTCGCTTTGCCGGCCGGTCGTAGACGCATCCACCAAGGTGGCCGGTGACAAGTTTGATGAGGCGATCATCCGCTACATCCGACGCAAGCATAATGTTCTGATTGGTGAGCAGACGGCCGAGGAATTGAAGATCAATATCGGCTGTGCTTATCCGCGTGAAGATGAGTTGACGATGGAGGTTCGCGGGCGCAATATCATTTCCGGCATGCCGGCAATTTTGACGATCAGCTCGACCGAAATGCTCGAGGCATTAGAAGAGCCCGTAAGTTCGATCTTTGAAGCGGTTCATTCCGTCCTGGAACAGACACCGCCTGAGCTGATGGCCGACCTCTCACAGCGCGGCATCGTCATGACCGGCGGCGGCTCCCTTTTGTACGGACTTGACCGCATGCTTGCGACCCGTGTGGGGATTGAAGTCATCGTCGCGGAGGATCCTGTCTCCTGCGTGGCGGTCGGAACGGGCATCGCGCTCAACATCATGGACCGTTTTGCGGACATTGCGGGACTTTAATTATTCCGGTTGACGTGCTATCACTTTATGTTTTATACTGGCGCTGGTTCCCCGTGTAAACTTCATGCGTCAAGGTGAGTGCCTGAGTAAGCCCGTAGATATTATGATTAAAATTCAGTTTTTGAATTCCCTAAGTGGAAGTAAATAAGTAAATTAGATCGGCTCCGCCTAAGTATGTCAAGAGGTATACATTGGCCGCACTTGAAGAGATGTAGAAGAGGATAAAGTATGTCACAACCTGATTTTCGCGGAAAAACGAAAAAAGATCTTTCAGCGATCGCCCATATTTCGGGCCTCTTAAGACCCAGCGATACTGCGCGCATGACCAAGCAACAACTCATCGATTATTTAACGCGCATGGCTGAAGAGTCGGGTTTGGATCCGTTGGAAGAAACGGATTCGATTGTTCCCGAAAAGAAAGCGGAAGAAAAAGAAGCACCCGAAAAGACAAAAACGACCGCAAAAAAAACTACCCCGCGTAAGACGAGCAAAAAAGAACCCGAAAAAACTCCGGCCACAGAAGAGAAAAAGGACGAGCCTGTTTTGGAAGACGAACTCGAGAAAGAGGCGATCGTTGAAGAAACTAAAGAGGAAACAGAAGACGAACAAGCGGCTGAAAAGTCTAAGGAGTTTGTGACCGGTGTCCTCGAGGTGATGCCCGAAGGCTATGGTTTCCTCCGTCTTGAAAATTACATTCAAAGCAATCGCGACATCTATGTTCCCCCTCAATATATCCGCCGTTTCAACCTGCGCACAGGCGATATGGTGAACGGACCGGTGCGCCAGCAGCGCGATAATGATCGCTATCGGGCACTGTACTACATTAAAGAAGTCAACGGGGAAGCGCCGGAAAAAATGATTCGACGCCCCATATTTGATCGCTTAACCCCGATTTATCCCCTAGAACGCTATAAACTGGAGACTGAGCGTGAAGAACTGTCAACACGTGTCATTGACCTGGTCTGCCCGATCGGGAAGGGGCAGCGCGGCATGATCGTCTCACCCCCCAAGGCCGGTAAAACGATTTTGTTGCAAAAAATCGCCAACGCGATTACCGTCAATAACCCGGAGGTCAAACTAATCGTTCTCTTAATCGATGAGCGTCCGGAGGAAGTGACGGATATGCAGCGTTCGATCGCGGGAGAAGTGGCTTATTCAACCTTCGACAAAACGCCTGAAAACCACGTCCGCATCACGGAGCTCGTGTTAGAGCGCGCGATGCGTCTGGTGGAATTAGGGCACGATGTGGTGATCCTGCTTGACAGCATTACGCGCATGGGAAGGGCCTACAACCTGACCATCAATCCGACCGGACGGACGCTCTCAGGCGGTCTTGATCCGGGCGCCTTGTACGGGCCGAAACGCTTTTTTGGTGCCGCGCGCAACATTGAAAACGGCGGAAGCCTCACCATTATCGCAACCGCTCTGATTGAGACAGGATCGCGGATGGATGAGGTAATCTTCGAAGAATTTAAAGGTACCGGTAACATGGAGGTCATCCTTGACCGTAAACTGGCCGACAAACGCATTTACCCGGCTATCGATGTGACGCGCTCCGGGACACGCCGTGAAGAATTATTGCTCTCAGAGCGTGAGCTGGATGCCATGTGGATCCTGCGCAAGACTTTCGCGCAGTTAGAGACCGCGGCGGTGACAGAGACCATGCTGAACCTTTTGATGAAGACACGCGACAACACCCAGTTTGTCGCCTCCATCAATGTGTCCATGACGGACAAATCCTTATTCGACGCCATGCGCGGAGGCGCGCCCAAGCGCGATGCCGGCAACAACAATGGCTCAAGTTTGAGAAACGGACAAGCGTAAAAAAGACAATTGATTCACAGGGGAGTCGCGAACTAGCGGCTGAGAGGACCTTGGTCGACCCTTGAACCTGATCCGGATCATGCCGGCGTAGGGAGTAGAAATGCAGTCATCATTTTCACTCGGTTTATTGAAGCTTACAAAAGCCGCAAGGCGCGTATGGCGGCGTATTTGGCCCGCGGTACTTCTGGTCGCAGTTATCATTATCTTGATTCAGTGGCTGACCGACAGCGGTGTCATCCGGCATTTTGTTTTGCCTCGTCCCAGTGATGTGGCCATGGCCTTTGTCCGAGAATGGCCCGTGATGAAACATGTCATCTTGAGTACGATGAAAGCCGCCCTTTCAGGCTTTTGGGCGGCCGCGGCACTCGCGGTTCTGTCCGCATTGTTAATGGATCGATTCCTTTGGGTTTCGGACGCCTTTTACCCGCTCATCGTGATCACCCAGACCCTCCCGACCCTGGTCATCACCCCGGTGATCGTGTTGCTTTTTGGGTACGGCGATTTCGCGCGATTTTTTACCGTCATTCTAGTCTGTTTTTTCCCCGTGACGATCAGCCTGCTTCACGGTTTAAGAGCAGTGGATGCTGACTTGATCCGCCTGATGCGCACCATGGGGGCGCGTGAGCGTGCCATCCTTTACCATGTCAAAATACCGGCCAGTGCTCCTGCGCTTTTTTCAGGGCTGAAAATCGCCGCGACCTATTCCATCATGGCGGCGGTGCTGGCGGAATGGGCAGGGGGCGGTGAGGGCCTGGGGATTTACATGTTGCGTACGAAGCGCGCCTTTCGTTTTGACGCGATGTTTGCCTCCATTATCTGGATTGTCGTGTTAAGTCTCTTGCTGTATCAGACGGTCATAGGGATCGAGAAAGTGACAACACCCTGGCGACGCGGACAAGCGAGGAGATGAAAAGATGAAAACGCAACCCTTACGACGGTTCGCGCTGATGGTACTCGTATTGCTATGCCTCATCAGCAGCGCCTGCCGGCGTGCCGATGAGCACGGTGGCATGGACAGGGTTCGGTTTGCCCTTGATTGGACTCCGAATACGAATCACTCGGGACTTTATCTTGCGCGTGAACGCGGTTTTTACCAGGACGAATCGATTGACATTGAGTTCGTTGAATCGGATATGAATTTTATCGAGATGGTGGCAAGTGACGCCGCAGCTTTTGGCATGGCTGCCCAAGAACAGGTCCTCCAGGCACGCGCTTCGATGGCAAATATACCCGTCGTCGCGATCGCGGCCGTGATACAGCACAACACATCCGGATTTGCCTCCCCTGTTGATCGCGGTATCAAGAGCCCCCGCGATTTTGAAGGCAAGACATACAGCGGATGGGGGACCGAGTTGGAGCTGTCGATCTTAAAGACCCTGATGGAACAAACGGGCGCTGATTTTGACGCCGTGAAGATCATCAATCAGTCGGCGGGTAACTTTATCGCGAGCATGGAGACGGAAGCCGATTTCGCGTGGATTTACTATGGCTGGGATGGCATGATCTGCGAACAGGAAGATTACCCGATTCATTTTATTCCCATTAACGCTATCGAAGTCCTTGATTTTTATTCGCCGGTCATCATAACGAATGAAAAAACCATCCGTGAACGCCCGGATCTTGTCCGGCGGTTTTTAAAAGCGACGGCCCAAGGTTATACAGATGCGATTATGCACCCGGAGGACGCGGTTGTAAGCTTAATGAGAGAGGCCCCTGAACTGGATCCTGTTCTGCTACTACAAAGTCAGCGCTATCTGAATGAACGCTACATCGATAACGCGCCCTATTGGGGCGCGATGGATCCTCGGGTATGGGCGCGCTTTTCTACCTGGATGCAAGAACATGAACTTTTCGATCACCCGATCGATGTGGAAGACGCTTACGATCTTTCCTTTCTGCCAAAGGATGGTTAAAGCGCTATGAATGAGGCAACTGTGATGAATCAGGATGTGGTCCTCGCCTGTCAAAGAATCAATTATTCCTACGGTGAGCTGCCTGTTTTAAAAGAGGTGTCAATTGAGTTAAAGAAGGGTGAATATGTTTCTGTTTTGGGGCAGAGCGGCACGGGGAAGACCACCCTTTTTAACGTGTTAGCGGGATTAGATAAACCGACCTCGGGGGTGGTCCATCGCTCGGCCACCGTAGGCTATATGCTGCAAAAGGATATGCTCTTACCCTGGAAGCGCCTCATTGATAATGTGTCCTTGCCCTTTGTGCTCGGAGGGGATAAAAGGGGAGCGGCTCGGCAAAAAGCACTTCCCTTCTTTGAACGATTTGGTTTAAAGGGATTGGAATACCGTTACCCCTCAGAGCTTTCAGGCGGGCAGCAAAAGCGCGCCGCTTTTTTGCGGACCTTTTTGTACTCTAACGGCCTGATGCTCTTGGATGAACCCTTCACAGGATTAGACGCCATCACCCGGGACGAGATGTATCGCTTTCTACTTCAAAACAAAAAAACACTCGGCTTATCCATCCTCATTGTGACGCATGACATTGAGGAGGCCATCACCTTATCCGACCGTCTGTATGTGCTCTCAAATGATTCGCCTGCTACTTTGTGGCCACCTCTTGTAATTCCGCGCGAGGAAAACGAACAGGATCGCTATATTGCCACAGGCCAATTGAGAGACGAAGTGCGTAGGCGGATCTTTTCCCCTATACTAAAGTCTGTTGAATGATTCGCGATAGGAGGAATCATGCTCCCCATTCTGTGTGAAACAATGATTGATAATCCGTGGGAACTGTCGATGTGGCTTCCTGCCGCCGTGCTTTTTGGTATCGCTTTTATTGTCTTCGTTTTTCGAAAAGGGCTGTCAGGCGCCATTCTCTATGTCACGCTGACGCGCTCCCGACAGCATTATCCGGAGGATTACGTCACCATACGAAATGAATTGTCGCCTCCCCTGCGACTGTTTCTTCCCATCGCTTTTTTAACCGCCGCCTGTCACATGGCAGTTTTTATTCCCATACCCTGGCACGGCTTGTTGATTAAAATGGCCGACACGGCGGTGACGGCGATCGCGTTTTGGCTTTTATTTAAGACCTCCATGGTGATCGGTGTCATCGTATTGCGAGGGAAACGAGTAAAAGATCAGCCGATCGGGGTCAGCGCGGCCTCACTTTTGGTCTCCATGATCCGCGTTGGCATACTTTTCATCGGGGCCTTTGTCATTTTGTCCTACTGGGTGTCAAACATCGCGGGGCTCATCACAGGGTTGGGTATCGGAGGCTTGGCGCTGACGCTTGCCGCTCAGGATACCATCGGCAACTTTTTGGCAAGCCTTGTGATTTTGTTTGACCAACCCTTTAAGGTGGGGGATTGGATCACCATGAATGAGGCGAAAGGCGAGGTGTTAGCCATTGGGATTCGGTCGACAAGATTGCGTTCTCCTGAGGGAGCGCTCGTATCCGTGCCCAACAAGATGTTGGTCGAATCGTCAGTGACAAATGAAACGGAGCGAGAGAGGCGCCGAACGGATCAGAGCCTGATCATCCCCTGGGAGGTGCCTTGGGAGACGGTTGAAGGTTTCAAAAAAGCGCTGATCGAAGCTCTGAATGAACATGAAGACATCGTCGGCACACCGCTTGTCGCGCTCTCAGAGTTAAGCGGGGCGGGCATGACGCTTTATATGAGCTACTATACCGGGGGGGATTATCGTGGGATGATGGCCACGCGCGATGCAGTCAATGCGATGATCACCAAGCTTTCTCATTCGTTTGGCTTTAGCTTTTGGATTCCTGAGCGAGTGCTCGTCCAAAATGAACAACAGGGCCTCACTGTGATACCATCAGTGGATGGAAAACCCCACAAGGAGTAAGACGTGAAACGACGTGAAGCACCGGCAGAGGCTCGGCGGACAGCAAGAAACCCAAGGAGGCCCAGTCGTCAGCAACGACAGGCCCAGGCAACCGAACGAAAATTTCGAACGGTTTATTTGAGCATTGTCAGCATCTCGATCGTGCTGATTGTTGTCTTCGGATTTCTTGTCAGAGGAAAGATCGGCCATATGTTGGGACAAGACGGTTCGGGGAATGGCACTGATTTTGAAGTATTCCCCTACCACAGTCTGCCTTCGTCGGAAGGGACGGGCCATGAAACAGGGCCGACAGAAAATATTACGGATCCGTGGACCGATACATGGGTGCCGACGGATGTACCTCCGGCGCCTGTGGTGACGGTGCCCCCTTCAACATCCAACAATGGAACCAGTACCCCGACGACAGAAACGACGACCACCGATGAGAATGATCCCACAGAACCCACGACGGCTGGGGGCGAAGAGGAGACCACAACGACTACCGCTTCTCCGACGACGACGGAGCCGCCGCCAGCAGAAGCCGATGACGCCGACAGTGCGGATGACTGAGATCGCGGTATAATAAAAGTGAGTGAGCGATGAGTGAGCGTGAACGTTAAGGAGGGAAATATGAATGAAAAAAGAGCAGGTTTGAAACCGGGGATGACCATTATTGTCATCGTGATCGCCATCGTTTTGGTGGTCGCGTTCGCCTTTATCTCATACCATAATCGTTTCGTCAGAGCCGACGAGTCGATTAATCAGGCATGGGCACAGGTGCAAACGCAGTATCAACGCCGGGCAGACCTTATTCCGAATCTTGTCGAGACCGTAAAAGGCTATGCCGCGCACGAAGAAAGTTTGCTTGTCGAATTGACTGGCATGCGGGCGCGCTATGGTGCCGCCAGCACGCCGGAAGAGCTAGAGCAGGTGGACCAGGACTTCCAGCATGCGATTAACGTGGTCGTGGAGGCCTATCCTGAACTGAAAGCGAATGAGAACTTTCTTGCCCTGCAAGCGGAGCTTGCCGGCACGGAGAACAGGATTGCGGTCGCCAGGCGTGATTTTAATGATGTGGTGGGAAACTACAATCGTTCTGTTCGCAGTTTCCCGGGGAATTTCTTCGCGAAGATTTTCGGTTTTGGAACACGCGACATGTTTGAAGCGCAACCCGGGTCTGACGTCGCGCCATCGGTTAGTTTTTGAACTAAGGCAGGTTTAGCTTGTTGAACAAAGATGTTGCCCCACAACGAAGAGCGGGGCGATGGGTCGCCCTTTGGCTTTTTGTGTTGCTCGCCTTTACTTTGGCGACGGGTTTTCGGGTGCCACCCAACCCACAAGAAGACTTTGCCTATGATGAGACGGGGACACTGTCCTCCGAGACACGGCAGACCATACGGGATGTCAATCAGCAGATCTCCGGTACGGGCGCGCAAATTGTCGTATGCATGATCAGCACGCTCGATGACGACAGCCTCGAAGATGCCGCCCTTGATATCTTCCGCACATGGGGCATTGGGAGCCGTTCAAAAGACAACGGCGTGCTGCTCCTGATCGCGAAAGATGACAGAAAGCTTCGCATTGAAGTCGGATACGGACTGGAGGGTGCGATCCCCGATAGTGTGGCCGACCGCATCATCCGCAATGTCATCGCGCCGTCCTTTCGCGAAGGCGATTTTGACCGCGGAGTGCTTGATGGTTTTAACGCCATTGTGACGCGTGTGGCTGAGGAATATGATCTCGAGATTGACGCGGACGGCTATGTGCCCGTCGAAAGTGAAGAGGGCACGAGTGTACTTGAGAGCATTGTCATGGCCATCATCGTGATCTTTATCCTTTTGACTTACTTCGGCCGTATTTTCCGCTTTTTGCCGATCTATCGAGGAGGAGGGGGCTTTCGTTCGGGAGGCGGCGGCTGGTCCGGAGGAGGCTCGTCCGGAGGGGGATTTGGCGGCGGTTCCTCAGGCGGAGGCGGCGCGTCGGGAGGTTGGTAAAAGATGGCTGAATTATCGGACGTGATGGTATTGACGATTGACGATTTGGAGAAGAATCTCGGTCGCGCGAAGTTTCGTGATTTTATCCGCGAATCTGAATTGCATTTCACAAAACAAGTGGCCTCGATTGCCGACCACATTCTCGACCATCGCGATATCCGTGCGATTTTCGTCTCAGGTCCCACCTCATCCGGTAAGACGACCTCTTCAATGCTCATGTCCAAACGACTGACCGAGGCAGGACTTCACACCTATCATTTAGAGCTCGATGATTATTACCGCCCTGAACGGCTGCGCTATGACGAAGAGGGGCGCCCCGATTTTGAAAGCATCGACACGATTGATTTGGAGGTGTTGGGTCAAGACTTAGAACGCCTGTTTAACAATGAAGAAGTCGCGATCCCTACCTTTGATTTTGCGTCCCGAACAAGGTTTTATGAGCCGGATAAGACGATCCGGATGCAAGACGCCGATGTCCTGCTCGTGGAGGGCTTACACGGGCTTGCTGCTGAGTTGATGGACCGCATTCCGAAAGAGAGGCGCCTCAGCTATTTCATTTTGCCCCATGCGCGTGTGCTCTCGGACAGGCGCATGCTCTCGGGAAGCGACATCCGCGTATTGCGCCGCATCAGCCGTGATGTGCGGCACCGCGGAGCGACCGCCATTGATACGATTGACTACTGGCCCATGATCGATCGATCAGAAAGTGATTTCATTCCCCGTTACTTGGAGGCGGCGGATTTCTATATCAACTCCATCCTTGCTTACGAGTTTATGGTCATCGGGCCGATGGCGCGCATCGAGATTGAAAAATCGCTCGAACAATTCTTTAAAGGTGAATTGCCGCCCTCGTCCTATACCAATAATCCTTCGGGGCATTCCGATTTAAAGCGGGCCATCGGCGAAGCGACACGCCTCTCTTATGTCTGTGAGCAGCTGCCCGAGGTGGATCCTTCCTTTGTGCCGGATGATTCCATCCTAAAAGAGTTTCTCTAAGCCATCCTATCTGAGCCTGTTTTAACTCGGTAACGGGTGACACTACAGCCGCGTTCATTAATCCCTATCATAGCTATAAATACATGAAGGGGACGCGGTTTTGTGCGTCCATTAAAGAAAGAATTAGGAGAAGAGCCATGACAGAGATTTTTAAACAGGACAATTTTCAGGAGAAGGTCCTTGACAGCGATCTTCCCGTTTTGATTGATTTTTGGGCAGAGTGGTGCGGCCCCTGCCGCATGGTAGGCCCGGTGGTCGAAGAACTTGCGAAGAACTACGAAGGCAAGGCGGTTGTCGGCAAGGTGAATGTCGATGAAGAGCGCAGTCTGGCACAAAAATACCGCGTTTTCAGCATTCCTACCCTGTTCATTTTCAAAGGCGGCAAGGTCGTGGATCAGCTGGTTGGCGCAAGGCCCTACGACGATATCGCCAAAGTGCTCGATAAGCATATCGGCTAAACGATTAAAACGAACCGTAGAACCCACGTTGCTTTTGAAGCACGTGGGTTTTTTAAACTCATTATTCGGAGGTGTTACCATGGCTCGATTATTACTTAAAGAAGAACAACAAAAACTTGATCACGAGTTTTCCGAATTGACAGGACTCCCTCCCATTGTGCTGATGGAGCAGGCGGCTTGCCACCTCTCGGCCATGATTGAAAGCCTTCTTGATTCGTTTGAACCAAGAGACGAAAACGATTTTGATGTACTCTTCGTCGCGGGCCCCGGCCGCAACGGGGGCGACGGATGGGCTTCTGCAAGGCAGCTCATGGCACAGGGCTACGAAGTCATTGTGTATGACGCGGCCAAAGATTTTGAAACATCAGGGGATGTGTTTTTGAACAAGTCTGCCTATCGGAGGTTGGGCGGGAAGATCGTGACCGAGCGGGATGAACTGCAAAATCGATTGCCGTTAATTGTGGTGGATGCTCTGTTCGGGACGGGTTTTGATGCCTCAAAACCACTGTCCGATCGGGCGAAAGCGGCCCTTTCTCTGATGGCGGATTTAAAAGAAAAGGATATTTGTGTGGTTGCCTGTGACATTCCGAGCGGCGTGGACGCTAACACGGGTTACGCTGTTTATGAGGCGGTAAAAGCCGATTTCACCGGCACCTTCGGACGTAAAAAGGTGGGTCTTGTAACGCATCCCGGTCTTTTATACGCGGGTGAAGTGATGGAATTTCCCATCAGCATGAGTGACGAGTTTGTCGAGCACGCCTTGGAGCGCGAGCGCTACGTCTGTCAACTGGATGCTGACTCCGCGTCGGATAAACGAAAAGATCATGCGCCCGACGGCCATAAGGGACAGTTTGGCCGTGTGATGCTGATCGGAGGCGCCGAAGGGATGACAGGGGCGCTTATCTTGGCGGCCCGTGCGGCTGAGAAAATGGGTGTGGGTTATACCATGCTGCGTGCGCCGGAAGCCCAGTTACCGATCATCGCATCCGCGGTCCCCTCAGCCCTTTTGTCCTCAGTTCCTGAAGAAGGGATGGAGACCAAACGCGACTTACCTGAACCCGACGTCATCGCGATCGGCTCGGGGGCGGGGAAAGATCCCTGGGTGAAAAAAGCCATCAATCATCTTTTGCGCCAGCCGATGCCGATTATTATCGACGCGGACGGCTTGAACGCGCTATCCAGGATGATGGGTGCCTACGACATATTAAAGGAGCGCTATGAAAAGGGATTGCCGCCCGCAGTCTTGACCCCGCATCCCGGCGAGTTCCTGCGACTTGCGCCGGAAAGTTCCATGCTCCTTTCAAAGGATCGCGCAGAGGCCGCAAGGGAGCTTGCACAGCGTACCGGTTCGATCATCGTTTTAAAAGGCATGGCGACCGTCGTCGCGATGCCGGATGGCGATGTATACATTAACTCGACAGGCAACGTAGGCCTTGCCAAGGGTGGCTCAGGGGATGTGTTGACCGGCATGATCGCGGGCCTTGCGGCCCAGATGGATTCCATTTTTGACGCGGTCAAACGCGCGGTGTACCTCCACGGTCTTGTCGCGGATATCGCGTTAGAAAAATACCTCTCTGAGACGGTGATCACGCCCGAAGACTTGATCGCGACGATTGGAGAAGCCCTGCTTTGCTAAGTGGCTTTATTTGGCCATGAATATTTGATAGGATAGGGATGTTTCCGGGGCGGGGTGTAATTCCCCACCGGCGGTGATGCCCTCATGTAAGGGACGAGCCCGCGAGCATATCGCATGAGCAGGTGAGAATCCTTGGGCCGGCAGTTAAAGTCTGAATGGGAGGAACAACGATCTGTGATCAATGCCCCGGTTTTCCGGGGCATTTTATATTCCCGGGAGACTATTATCTGAAAGGAGCGGCCGTTTTATAATGTGGCCGCACAAAAGCTATGACAGAACAAAACAATCATTCTCTTGGGAATAATGCACGACAAGCAAGGACAAGATGGGTGGCCAAGACGGGCATCTTGTCCGCGGCGGCCATTGCGCTGATGTATCTTGAGATCTCATTGCCTTTGTTTCCCGCTTTTTTGAAATTTGATTTCTCAGAGATCCCGGCCTTGCTCGCCGCATTTTCCATGGGTCCTTTCGCCGGAATTATGGTGGAGCTTGTCAAGAACATCGGGCATCTTCCGGCAAGCCACACCCTGATGGTGGGGGAGCTTGCCAACTTCATCATGGGGAGCCTGTTTGTCGGGACGGCCGGGCTCATCTACCGCTACAAGAAAACGCGTGGGGGCGCAATGATCTCCATGGCCGCGGGTACCGTGGCGTTGACCGTGTCGGGGGCGCTAATTAATTACTTTATTACGATCCCGTTTTACATCACCGTCATGGGCCTGTCGATGGATGGTATTGTGGCCGCAACACAAGCCGCCGGCAATACCATGGTGAACGATTTATCGAGTCTCATCTGGTGGGTTTTTGTCCCCTTCAATATTTTCAAAGGGCTTGTGGTATCCGTGATTGTCGGCCTGATCTATAAGAAGCTGAGTCCCCTGCTGCACCGCTGAGGAAGGGCTCCCCTGTGTTAGAATGATTTGATATCTCTTCGTAAAATAAGGAACAGGGGAGCGGATCATGAACCTAAAAGCCCCGCGTGGGACAAAAGATATTCTGCCGGAAGAAACCGCACAAAGACAGTATCTGGAACAGGTGTTTTCAGATATTTGCCAACGCTATGGCTACCGCGAGATTCGCGTGCCGACTTTTGAGCATACGGATTTATTTGTGCGCGGCGTAGGCGACGCGAGCGACATCGTCAGAAAAGAGATGTACACCTTCGAGGACAAGGGGGGCAGAAGTATCACCTTGCGCCCTGAGGGGACGGCCGGTGTGGCGCGCGCCTTTGTGGAGCAGGGCATGGCGTCCCGGCCCGCGCCGGTTAAACTTTGGTACAACATGAATATGTTCCGCTACGAAAAGATGCAAAAGGGCCGTTATCGGGAGTTCTGGCAGTTCGGCTGTGAGACCTTCGGCAGTGAGAGCCCTGAGGCGGACGCGGAACTTATCGGTCTTTTGGACAGTTTCTTTTTGGCCCTTGGACTGTCAGCGATCTCTTTGGAAATTAACAGCATCGGCTGTCCCGGATGCCGCGAGTCTTACCGTGAGGCGCTTCGCGATTATTACAGGCCGAAGCTTCATGAAATGTGCGAGGACTGTCAGGTGCGCTTTGATCTGAATCCTTTGCGCATGCTTGACTGCAAAGCCGACCACTGTCACCTGCTTTCACAAGACGCGCCGGTCCAGCTTGATTATCTTTGCGGGGACTGCGCCGAACACTTTGATCTTGTGAAAACCTATCTTGAGCATCTTGCTATTCGTTACACCGTCAACCCGCGTATGGTGCGCGGTCTTGACTATTACACGCGCACTGTTTTTGAGTTTATTTCTGACAATGTCGGGACCCAGGGGACGATTTGCGGAGGGGGCCGCTATGACGGCTTGATCGATGAAATCGGAGGCAGCCATGTGCCTGCGGTGGGTTTTGCGATGGGCGTGGAGCGGCTCATGATTGAGATGGAAGCGCAGGGCATCCCCCCGAGAGAAGAGGCGCATCCGATCCTTTATATTGCGTCTTTCCCCTCGACAACAGCAGAGGCATTGGCGCTGACCCAGAGTCTTATACGTGAAGGTTTTGCGGTGGAGACCGATATCATGGGGCGCAGTATTCGCGCCCAGATGAAGGCGGCCGCCCGGATGCGTGCCGACTACATCCTGGTGTTAGGCGATATGGAAGTCCAAGAGGGGCAGGGAAAATTGCGGCGGCTGTCAGACGGGAGTGAATCCGAAGTTGCGTTGACAGCGCTTTCGACCTTGTTGGCCCGCGAATAAAAAAGAACGTATTTTGAGTTTAAATACCGCAGGAGGTTTGAAGCATGAGTGAATCAATGGGAAATTGGAGAAGAAGTTGCCTTGCAGGAGATGTCAGCGAGGCAATGGTCGGCGAAGAATTGATCCTGATGGGATGGTGCCACAAGCAGCGCGATTTGGGCGGTCTTTTGTTCATCACATTGCGCGATATCGCAGGAGAGGTTCAGATTGTCGTCGACGACGATTCACCATTGGACGTGCAAAAAAAAGCAACCTTGGTGCGAGGTGAATATGTTTTGGCCGTGAAGGGCAACCTGCGTCTTCGAAGTGCCGTCAACCCGGACATGAAGACGGGCACGGTGGAGCTTCACGCGCAGGATCTTCGCATTCTTTCCGAGTCGGAGACACCGCCTTTCTACATTGAGGAGGATATCGATGTCAATGAGAATCTGAGACTGAAGTATCGTTTCTTGGACTTAAGGCGCCCCGGCATGCAGCAAAAACTTTTGGCGCGTCATCGCATCACGAAGATCACGCGTGATTTCTTTGATAGGGAAGGCTTTATCGATGTGGAGACACCGACACTCATCAAAAGTACGCCGGAAGGCGCGCGCGACTATCTTGTGCCCTCACGCGTATTCCCCGGACGCTTCTTTGCCCTGCCGCAGTCACCCCAGCTTTATAAGCAGCTCCTGATGCTTGCGGGCTATAACAAATACATGCAGATCGCGCGTTGTTTTAGAGATGAAGATTTGCGCGCCGACCGTCAACCGGAATTTACACAAATTGACATCGAGATGGCCTTTGTCGGCGAAGAGGATGTCCTTGACGTGAACGAGCGCTTTTTACAGACCCTGATGCGCGAGTTTTGTGATTTTGAACTGACGCTTCCGATTCGCCGTATTACCTGGCGCGACGCGATGGCGCGCTTTGGCTCAGATAAACCGGATCTTCGCTTTGGGATGGAGATTGCGGATCTTTCGGATCTTGCTCAAAAAACGGATTTCCAGGTGTTCAAAAATGCCATCGATGAGGGCGGCATCGTCGCCGCGATCGCCGTACCGGGTGGCGCCTCGATGTCACGCAGAGAACTTGACGGCCTTTCAAGCTTTGTGAAACAAAATACGAGGGCCAAGGGACTGTCCTGGCTGTCTTTAGGCGAGGACGGCGAAAGCAAGGGCTCTGTTGCGAAATTCTGTGATGCTTCTTTTGTGAAAGAAGCGTTAAAGCGCGCAAACGCCGCTGAGGATGCTCAGCTTCTCATCGGGGCCGATGCGGATCGCATGACGGCGTTAGAGTCTTTAGGCGACCTTCGTATCGAGGTGGCTAAGCGCCGCGACCTCATCCCGGAAGGGCGCTTTGAATTTTGTTGGGTGACAGAGTTCCCCCTGCTTGAATGGTCAGAAGAGACGGAGCGTTATGTGGCCAAGCACCACCCATTCACCTCGCCAATGGAGGAGGATATCGAGATGCTCGATACGAACCCGGGGGAGGTTCGGGCGCGTGCGTACGACATGGTCTTGAACGGGACGGAGCTTGGGGGCGGCAGTATTCGTATCCATCGTCAGGATTTGCAAAAACGTATGTTTAAGTTGCTCGGCTTTACTGAAGAGCAGGCGGAGGAACAGTTTGGCTTTCTTTTGTCGGCCTTCCGTTTCGGGGTGCCGCCGCACGGCGGGTTGGCTTACGGCCTTGACCGCATCGTGATGTTGCTTGTGGGCGAGGAGAGTATTCGCGAGGTGATCGCCTTCCCGAAAATACAAAATTCTTCATCCGTGATGACGGGCGCGCCTTATTATGTGGCGCAAAAGCAATTAGATGAACTTGGCCTTGCCATCGCCAAAAAAGATCCGGACGAAGCATGAATAAAAGGCCCGACAATCTAGCATGTCAAGACAATTTGGAGGCGTATTTTGACAGCCTTCATTTGAGGTCTCCAAAAGCAAAAAACAAGAAGCCGCCCTCTTTTGGACGACAGCTTGTCGGTTTTTTCCTGACATTTATCATGGCTTTCGCGCTTGTGTTCCTGATCCGATCCTTTGCCCTGCAGCATAATACGGTCGTCGGATCGTCTATGCTGCCCACATTGGAACAACGGGACGGGATTTTCGTGGAGAAAATATCAAAGCACCTCTCGGGCGGGTTAAAAAGAGGCGATATTGTCACGGTCGATATGCGGGGCCGCACGGATAGTGAGGAAGAAAAATACATTATTAAGCGTGTGGTGGGGCTTCCTTTGGAGCACGTAATTCTGAGTGGTGGGAATGTCTTTATCGATGGGATCATGCTTAACGAACCCTACCTTCCCGAAGGTGTCTTGACCGAGATAAGAGATGTGCGATTTGCCAATGTGATATTGGCCGCGGATGAATACTACCTGATGGGCGATAATCGCTCGGTAAGTCACGACAGCCGCAGTATGGGACCCTTTGCTTTGCGTGATGTTGAAGGACGCATGATTTTTCGTTTTTATCCCTTTGATAGAATTGGGACACCGTAAAGATGGGATTGGATCGCGACGCTGACATGACAGATGAACATCAAAATACCGACCAACCGGTAAAAGAGGAGAGCTTGGGACGTAAGCTATTAGGGCTTCTTCTCATGATTTTTGTCTGTTTTGGGATCGTGCTCCTGATCACGCAGTTTGTCCTGCAGCGAAACACCGTGATCGGTGTGTCGATGAGTCCGACGTTAGAAGACCATGATGAGGTGTTTGTTGAAAAGATCACCCGGCTTTTCCCGAATGGGATCGGGCGCGGTGATATCGTGACGGCCGATTCGCATCATGTGCTGGGCGAACGCGACGAGACGGTGATTATTAAAAGGGTCATCGGACTCCCCGGTGAACGCGTCACGATCAGGGGTGGACAGGTGTTCATTGACGAGGTCCTTTTGGAAGAGCCCTACCTGGAAGAAGGGCTCATGACTTACGAACATGTGGCAGAGTATGCAGTGGTGGAATTGGGAGAGGATGAATATTATCTTATGGGGGACAATCGGACAAAAAGCCGCGATAGCCGCGACATCGGTCCCATTTCTCGCAAAGATATTGAAGGGCGCTTGCTTATCCGATTTTATCCGCTTGACAAAATTGGTAAACCTCGGTAAAAACGTATCCGGAGGCTAGAATAAGGAAACACGAAGACCCATGAAACGAGTCTTAAGAAAGAACATTCGAAATTTCTGTGTGATTGCGCATATCGATCACGGCAAATCGACCCTGGCAGATCGCCTGATTGAACATACGGGGGCGATTTCGTCGCGTGAAAAACTCGATCAATTGCTTGACAATATGGATATTGAACGCGAGCGGGGCATCACGATTAAAGCCCGCGCCGTGCGTATGGAATATACGGCGAAAGACGGTGAACAATACGTCTACAACCTGATTGACACCCCCGGTCACGTGGATTTTAACTATGAGGTCTCGCGCTCATTGGCGGCCTGTGACGGCGCCATCCTTATTGTGGATGCTTCGCAGGGCGTGGAGGCTCAGACGTTGGCCAATGCCTACCTTGCGATTGACGCGGGGTTGGAAGTGTTGCCCGTGATCAATAAGATTGACCTGAACTCCGCAAGGCCTGAGGAAGTGCGCCATGAAATTGAAGAGGTCATCGGGATCGATGCGTCTTACGCACCCCTTATTTCTGCCAAAAATGACATCAATATTGATGAAGTACTTGAAAAGATCGCAGAGTATCTGCCGTCTCCAGAAGGTGACACTGAAAAGCCGTTGCGCGCTTTAATCTTTGACTCGATTTACGACGCCTATCTCGGTGTCATTACGCATGTGAACGTCCGCGAGGGTAAATTGTCTTTGGGCGATGAGATCCTCATGATGCATTCGAAAAAGCGTTTTACGGTCACCTCGCTCGGCACTTTTTCACCGACGGCGATGGAAGGAAAAGAAGCGCTTTACGCGGGCGACGTGGGTTTTGTCACCGCCAGCATTAAAAATGTGCGCGATACCGCTCCCGGGGATACGATTACCTTGGCCGAAAATCCGGCCGAAGAACCCCTCCCCGGTTACCATCCGGTGCGCCAGATGGTGTTTTGCGGGATGTACCCGGTGGATGGCGCGGATTACCCTGACCTTCGGGATGCCTTGGAGCGTTTGCAGCTGAACGACGCGGCACTCTCCTTTGAGCCAGAGACGTCCACCGCCCTGGGTTTTGGTTTTCGTTGCGGTTTTTTGGGACTCTTGCACTATGAGATTATTCAGGAACGTTTAGAGCGCGAATTTGATCTCGATCTCATCTCCACTGCCCCTTCGGTTGCTTACCGCTTGAACTTGGTGGACGGTGAGCAGATGATGCTGGAGAATCCGACGAATATGCCGAACCCTGATAGGATTCAGAGCATTGAAGAACCGATCGTCTCAGCGTCGATCATGACGCCGAAGGATTATATCGGGAATGTCATGGAGCTCTGCCACAATTATCGCGGCGTCTATGTCAATACGGAGTATGTGGATGAAAATCGCGTGAACCTTCACTATGACATGCCTTTAAATGAGATCATTTACGATTTCTTTGACGCTTTAAAATCGAATTCTAAAGGTTATGCCTCGCTTGACTATGAGTTTAAAGATTGGCAGGTGTCGGACTTGGTGAAACTTGACATGATGATTAATGGTGAGCAGGTCGATGCCTTGACCTTTATTCTTCACCGGGATGACGCCTACCGCCGCGGCCGGGCCATGGCGGAGAAGTTAAGGGAGAATATCCCCCGTCAGCAGTTTGAGATTCCGATTCAGGCAAGTGTCGGCGGCCGCATTATTGCGCGAGAGACGGTTCGGGCATATCGCAAGGATGTTACAGCGAAGTGTTACGGCGGTGACATCTCACGCAAGAAGAAGCTCTTGGAGAAGCAAAAAGAAGGCAAGAAACGCATGCGACAGGTCGGCAGTGTCGAGGTTCCGCAAGAAGCGTTCATGAGTGTGCTCCGCCTAGGGGATTAATCTTAACGTAAACACATAAGGAGGTAAGGATGAGATAACTTATCTGTTCGGTTATAATGGGTAAACGCGGACATGGTGGAATTGGCAGACACGCTGGATTTAGGTTCCAGTGGGAAACCATGCAGGTTCGAGTCCTGTTGTCCGCACCAAATCAAATACCATCTATTGATAAAAGAAATTTTGTCGACAGGTGGTTTTTTGTTTGCCCGAAAGTCCAGTAATACTGGGCTTTCCTGCATTTGTGGGGTTTGCCTTGTAGCAATAGCTGGTGTTTTGAGTAGCTGTTTTCGGAGGATACTTGACACGATCATGTGGCTGCCAAGTGCTTATTTTTAACGATTAGACCTCTGGGGGTGTGCATCTTTTAACGATTTGCCTTGTAATCGTTAAAAGATATTATTACTGCAAAAAACAGCCCACCTTTTAACGATACACTGAGCCATTAAAAATAAGGAAAGGTGACAATTACTGTCCTTAGATTATGCCACAAAAAGGAAACCCAACATAAGCGAGAATATCCGTAAGACCGTTTGGATGGGCTGCTTGAATTTACGCCCTCTAATCTCAATAAAAACGTCAAAGGCAAATACAATACTGTATAGTGTAAAAAATATCAATGTAAGATAGCTTTTGCTTCCCATCAGCAACCCAACAAATATGGTTAGAACAATGTAAACCAAGCTGCCAAGCAGGATGTAGCTCGAAAATATTTGCCGGTGACTAACTGGAAGAAACAAACCTAGACGATGCCTTTCCAGCAGCGTATTTAATTGCTTTTTTAGTATTTCCCCAATATTCGCATATGCGATCATGATTAACAGGACGCCAAGAGGAGTGGCTACAGCAGGATCTCCAATAACTGGTAGCCCGGCAAGAATAGACGTCCGGTAAATCAATACACCGATAATCAAGAAAACAATCAGGATAATCCAAATACGGCTACCGGCTCTGATGGTTTCTATGAGGCATTTAATAAAAATCGCATTATTTTTTTTGAGGGGCAGATGGTAGAGTAAAAATCTCCGTTTGCGATTTGCGTTGTGCTCGGCTGTTATCTGCGACATTTTAACCATATCATATTGGCTTGCGCTTGCCGTATTTGTATCTAAAAAGGCAATGTCTTTGCGATATTTCACCAGATTGAGATTCCTCGGCTTGAAAAAGACGTAATAAACCGTCCAAACAGTAACGCTTCCTATCAAGGCAAAGCGCATCGCGTATATATTCGCAAACAATCCAACGGATGAGAAGAAGTAACATGCAATCGTCACCCAGCGCAACTCCCCTTTGACATGATAACGAATCCACGACAACAAAATCCCGGAATACAGATATCCGCTTAGCAGAAGGAAATTCCATAAAAACAACGAATCGTATTGAAAACCACAGATAAATCCCGCAACCAGCATGGCTAACAACATATTTTTTATTAAAGATAATAGATATTCTGCTGATAAAATTTTTCTGAAATAGGAGGTATGATAAAGGTAATGCAACGTAGCTGCATTTACTCTGATCGCAGGGGTTTGTTTGAACAATAAGCGATAACCGTTTAGCAGAACACAGGCGCAGAGCAGGTAGAAAATATATTGAGGCTCCAAAGCAATCCCAAAGCCGCCACCCATAACCACAACAAAAAGCCGATAGCCCAAAAAGGCAACGCCGAGCAGCAGACCTAAGAAAGAAGGCCAGAAATGCTTGAGCATTCCCCTGGCTGTCCTCAGTTTATGCTTAATGATAGCTCCATACACCACGGTCATATCTCCTGCCCAACAAGGGTCAAGTAGACCTGCTCTAAGGTACTGTCAGGACCTAGTGCGTGTCGCTGGATGATATCCTGCTTTGTACCAATGGCGATCAGCTTGCCTCGATGCAACATGATGTATCGGTCGCATATACCATCAACCATATCCAGCAGGTGGGTGGATAAAAGGACAGCTTTTTGCTCCTGCCTGCATTCCTTTAATATTTGCTTGAAAACCCCGATTTGCTTGGGATCCAGCCCGCTGAAAGGTTCATCTGCAATCAGCAGTTCATAGCGTCTTAAAAGTGCCAAAGCAATCATGAGTTTTTGCTTTGTTCCCTTGGACAGGGCAGATGGCACTTTGTGCAAATGATCGAGGAGTTCCAGTCTATCAATGATTTCGTCAATAGACAGCTTGTTATCCGGGTAAAGTGCCTTAATAAAATGCAAATGCTCCAGTAGGGTGAGCTCCTCATAGAAAACAGGGGTATCCGGAATATAGGAAACGGGGAAATCTTCGTTTTTAATCCTAGAAATATCCACACTGTCCATCCGAATCCTGCCGCTTTTCGGGTTTAAATATCGGATGATATGGAGAATAGCCGTTGTTTTCCCTGCGCCGTTTGCTCCAATCAGGCCGACTATTTCGCCCCGTTCCACCTCAAAAGAAATGTTATCAAGCGCCAATACCCCGGGATAGGAAAAGGATATCTCATCGAATTCAAGGAACATGCCATAACTCCTCTCCGCTCAATGCTTGTTCCAACTGTGTTTTTATGATCCACTTAGCAGCCACCTCTTTCGTTGTTATATAATTCATAATTATTCCGCATACCATTTACAACAGGTGGAATCGGCTCTCTAGCTTATAGTTGAAAATCCGTTACGCCTTCTTACTGCTATTTATCTAACTGAAAAATCTCCTCGACTGGAGTATTAAATAGTTTGGCAAGTTTCATTGCCAGTTCGAGCGTAGGATTATATCTATCATTTTCAATGGCAATAATCGTCTGCCTTGTTACACCCACTCTATTTGCAACATCCTCCTGACGCAACCCCAATTCCTTGCGCAGCACCTTTATTCTATTCTTCATCTGTATCCTTTTTCTTCTTGGTCATTTTACGTTGTATGTATGACCGGCTTCCAAAGAAAATAATATTTTGAATGAGTATGATCGTAATTTGAATTAGGGGGCTATCTCCTTTAATTTGGGATATTACAGCCCATACAAGCAATGCGGTATTCTCAAATACCCATGCCAGCCTCATAGCCTTAAAGCTAATCGACATTTCCAATTCATCGGCTCTCCTTAAGAACTTCATGCAAATTGCCACCTTTCTTTGATGTAAAAACATATTTACATTTATTATATGCCGGAAAGAAAAATGTCAAGATGTTTTGACAAAGTTGCTTCCCGAAAGTAATTTGGGCTATGGAGAAGTACATACAAGCGTTTGGCTGATACGCTTTTGCTTCAAAAACGGAGAATGTATATAGTTTAAGGTTGCCAACACCCTTGATGGGATTGGCAACCTTGATTTGGCAATGTTAAGCTGTGACTTCCGAGCCGTTTTTGAATCTGAATGTCATTGCGCCATCTTGGTTGACTGTCACTTGGTCGATTACGGCAAGCCACTGCTTTTCATCAAACCCGTCGATGGCAAGCGGTCGATTCTCGATATCTTTGATGAAGCCTTCGATAATTTTACCCTTGCCGAACCGCTCCCGTTTGGCGGATTCCAACTCGTCGCCCCGCTCCTTGGCTTTGCGGTGGCGTCCAAGATAGGCGTTGTTACGCTCCGTCCATTCCTTCTGGTCTACTGCCGATCGGGCATTTTCATAAATTGCTTTTCTGGATAGTTCGGTAACAACCTCAATCTCACGGAACAATTCGGCAAGTTCTGTATCAATTGCCGTGGTGTCACAAAGGACATTTTGAGCAAGTCGGCAG
>Ga0265294_10001840_pt1 | contig 28333 bp, 20 predicted proteins | sample MunlanPumphouse3_FD_192504 | JGI IMG/M metagenome (GOLD analysis project Ga0265294, IMG submission 192504) | Groundwater microbial communities from a municipal landfill in Southern Ontario, Canada - Pumphouse #3 | ecosystem: Environmental > Aquatic > Deep subsurface > Groundwater | place...
TACTTAGGCGCGGATCCTGATACAAACGGTGTTGGAAACGACTATAAAATGTCGAATTTTTCACTCCTTAAAGCAAATATCTACGCTTCGCCGCTATCAAACGCGCAAGTGCAAGAAGCTTATGATAGGACTTTCGAGGGATATACGCCGGTAACGCCCAAACCGCCCACGGAGTTTGACGAAGACAATATCGTTTTAAGCTTCGCCGCACTAAGTGATATTCATCAAAACGGCAACGCCGCCTCAGAGCCTGCGCTGAAGTTCGAAAGCGCGTTAAGGCAGCTTGAAAATTATAATCTTGACCTTGTGCTTGCCGCCGGTGACCTTACTGACGGCGCTACTGTTAACGAAATCAATCAGTTTAAAACGACTTATGAATCAATTTTTGAATCAATGCCGTTCTTTTATTGCCTTGGCAATCACGATGGACAGAGCGGCAACACAGCGGAACGCTTTGCAAATACCTTTGGCGAATCTTACTTTGAAATCGATATAGATGAAGATGAAATAAAAAAAGGCAATCGATATGCGGTCGTCAACGGATATCCTTTTATCGCGGTTGAGGTGTTCAGCTATTACAATGGCAGCGGCGAGGCTTCCTATTCTGCTGCTACAATCGAATGGCTTGAAACAACACTTGCAAGGGCTCAAGAAGATTACCCCGGCAAACCGATCTTTCTTGCCACGCACGCGATGATTTATGATACAGCCTACGGCAGCACTTTGCCTAGCACGGGAACAAACTGGTATTCAAAGGATTTGATTCCGACCCTAAAAAAATATCCGCAAATAATCACTTTTAGCGGGCATATACATCATCCGCTCAACGATGAGCGCTCGATAATGCAAACAGATTTCACTTCTGTCGGTTGCGGTTCCGTCAGATATATGGCTATCGAAAGCGGATATGCGCAAACCGGCGCTACAACAGTTCCCACCGACGCGCAGCTCTTTTCGCAGGGTCTTGTTGTTCAGGTTGACAAAAACAACAACGTTCGCTTTATCAGGATGGATTTTTACAACGAAAGCGAAATTAAAGAGCCTTGGGTCATCCCCGGCCCCGCTGACGACAAATCACATCTCGGCGTATACACTAAAAATAGAAGCGCAATGGCAACAGCTCCAAGCTTCGCCGGCGAATTGGAAGTCAGCCTGACAAGCACAGGCGCGGCGTTCAACGCGAAAACAGATTTCGAATCCGCGAACGACGATGATCTTGTTCACCACTATATTGTCAATGTATATGAAGAAGACAGTATTGTTCCATTGAAGACAATTAAATATCTCACTGATTTTTACCGAGTTCCAAAGGTAGAGGATATGAGAGAGAATTATTCAATTGATATCGGATATCTTCAAATGGGCACAAATTACACAGTGACTGTTGAAGCGGTAAACTCTTGGGGCAAGAAGAGCGAGGCGATAATTAAAAGCTTTAAAACCGATGGTGAAAAACCTGTCGAAAACGAGGTGGATCTGCCTGACTGTTATGCTGATATTCAATTCAAAGACGGTGAGATAACTGATCTTCAAGACAAACTCAGCTTTACCATTAACAACGCCAAAATCGGAATTGGCACTTATAAATTTGGCGACCAAACTTTTAATGCGGAAGGCATGACGGTTTCCCAAAAAGGTGAAAATATCTACTGCGCATTTAAAGATATCATAAATCGCAATGATCTTATCAATTTTATGGGCAACGGATTTGCGATAGAAGCGTTTTATGTTAACCGTTCGCCATCAGGTACACAGGGCGTTGCATGCGCTACAGAAAATGGCGGCTGGGGCCTCGCGACTTCCGGCGCAGGCGGTAAACCTTATTTTATCGCGAGTACGGGGCAGTATTTTAGTGTATACGCGAAGAACGACGCTCCAAAAACAGAACTCACCCATGTAATCGCGGTTTACGACACCATGAGAGGCGAGATGCGCATTTATATAAATGGCGCGCTCGATAATACAACGCCGTTTACAGGCGTATTCTTGCCCGGCGAAGGCAATTCTTATAAGGGCTTTTATCTTGGGGCGGATGTATCGGCAGACGGTACCGGCGGTCAGTTCGAAATGACAGACTTCTCACTTATCGATTTGAAGCTTTATGCAAAGCCGCTTAATCAAGTTCAGGTAACAAAGGCTTTTGAAAAGATCGATTTATTCTTTGCCGCGCCCGAAGAACCTTCCGAACCCCCAACCGAAGAACCCACGACAGAAGAACCTTCCGAACCTGCCGCTGACGGTTATGACTTTATGGAAGCCGCTTCCAGCGTTAAAATTAACGAGCCCGTCACAGGCGAGTCTATCAGGGTATTCACCACCAACGAGGCGCTTTTAGAAAGCAACACTAAGTGGACAATCAACGTTGTTCTCGCTCTGACCGAAGGCAACAGATATAAAGTCGTCTCAGTCGCTACCGGCAACGGCAGTAACTTTGCCGGAACGCTTGAGGAAGGTCAGATATTACTGGCTGTCCACTCGTCTTCCGGCAATCCCGACGACATCGGTATCTATCAGAACGTCCTCGGCAAACTTGCCGCCATGGCGCTTGAACCGGACGACGTTGTGATTATCGAAGGTCTTGACGATGGCGAAATCACTCGTATCGAATATCGCGCTTCAACCCCCGGCGGAGAATCGGAAACAGAAGATCCTCCGCCCACCAGCGACATGGGCTTTATTATCTTTGGCGTTATCGCCGCCATAATCGCTGTCGGCGTGGTAGTGGTCAAGAAGGTTAAATAAACCGTAAACAGAAACACTTACACTTATAGTTCCAACAAAAAAGTTTAGTGGCTTAACAAGCCGGCAAGCCGTCTGTAACAAGGCGGCTTGTTTTTATTGCTCTATTATAAACATTGGGGTAAGTATAAATAGCTTACGGAAAAAGTTTAAAACTTTAAAAAAAGCAGAGCGTATTTTGCGAAAATCCGTTAAATATAATTGACCAAAACCACGCAAAGGGGCAGTATAATCAAAGCATAGCGGCTTGACACAAAGTTGTGTTTATGATATAGTTAAACTATACAAAACACGGGGTGCCGCGAATGTTAATTTTATGTGTCATAGTTTTTTTCAGCCGGATCATCGATGTGTCGCTCGGAACAATCAGAACGATTATGACCGTCCGCGGCAACCGTATAGTCGCGGCGGCTATAGGGTTTATTGAGGTTTTGATATGGTTTTTGATTGTGCGGAAAGCGATAAGCACCGACCAAACCTCGATCTTTATCGCCGTTTCTTTCGCCGCCGGTTACGCGGCAGGCACGTTTATCGGCGGTCTTGTTGTCAAACTGCTGCTGCCGTCGAACTATCTTGTTCAAATTATCACCTCGTCAAGGGACGACATGCTGCTCAAGGCGATTGGTGATTCGGGTTTTTCAATGACGGTGTCAGACGTGTTCGGGCGGGATCACAAGTCGGAAAAATATATGCTTTTTATTTATGTCGACGGAAAATATCTCGACAAACTTAAAAAAACCGTAATTAATTACGACAAAGCCGCCTTTATTTCAGTAAGCGAGGGCAAAGCGTCGTTCAACGGTCAAATTGTGCCGCTTGATAAAAAATAAAATGTTTTAAAATCGGCTGTAACGCCGGATAAAAAAGCCGCCTATTTTTAAATAGGCGGCTTTTTGCAAATTCTGCTTAGGTTTTTAGCTCTCTTCGTCCCCCGACAGCGCGCTGATAAACACCCCCGCGAGTTTTGGGTCAAACTGGGTTCCGGCGCAGCGTTTTATCTCTTCAAAAGCCTCTGTTTTACCCATGGCTTTTCGGTAGTGCGTGTCGTTTGTCATGGCGTCATAGGCGTCGGCAATCGAAAAAACCCTTGACAAAAACGGTATTTCCTCGCCCTTGAGCCCCTGCGGATACCCCTTGCCGTCCCACCTTTCGTGGTGAGAGAGTATGTATTCGGATATTCTGATAAGCTCTGTAGACGACTGGGCGATGCGGTAGCCCGCCTCGGAGTGTTTCTGCACCTCGATATATTCGGATTCCGTAAGCCTCCCCGGCTTTTTTAAGATATTCTCGTCCACCATGATTTTTCCTATGTCGTGGAGGCGGGACAACAGCGCGAGCTCTTCCGTTTCCGATTTGCCCAGCCCAAGGGCGCTCCCCACTTTCGCCGTGGCGGCGACAAGCCGGAGCGAATGTTCTTTTGTGTCAACGCCGCGCGATTCAAGCGTCGCCTGAAGCGAGGCGAGTATGGCTTTTTTGGTCTCCTTGCTTTCGGAAAGCTTTTGGCGGTACATTCTGTCCTCTGCCGCGGTCAGCGTTTTGTAAATGTCTTCTTTGCCGTCTTCCCGCGCCCCGCACCCAAGCGCGATGCTTGTGGGGACAATCTTATAGCATTGAGCTTTGCACGAACGGCTGATTTTTTCGCAGATTTCTTTTGCCTTTTCAAAAGCCGTATTTTCTAATATTACAACAAATTCATCGCCGCCGAACCGCGCCACCGCCGCGTCGCCGCACACGTTTTGGATGACCTGCGCGGCGTTTTTAAGCAGGTTGTCCCCCTCTTTGTGGCCGAACACGTCGTTGGTCATTTTCAGCCCGTTGAGGTCGCCCACGATGACAGACACCGGGAAAGCCTCGCTCTCGTTTATTTCTTTAAGATATTTTTCTAAATAAGTCCTGTTGTATACCCCCGTAAGGCTGTCGTGGTAGCTTAGGAATTTTATCTCGTCTTCTCTTTTTTTGGCGTCGGTTATATCGATAGCGTAGTGGAGGCAGACGTTTTCCTCCCTTGTCGGCACCCGGTAGATGTTCCAAAAGCGGTTCCCAAACTCAATTCCCAAACTTGCCGGGTCGTCCATGTTCAGCATTTCGTTTCCCTTGCAGAAAAAACAGCTGATAACCTCGTTCTTTTTGGGAATATTTTTTGTATTATTGCTTTTCCCCCGGCCTTTCCGACAGATTCCCCCCACCGCGGCGCCAAGCTCCCTTGCTATTTTGTTGGCGGCTATAACCGCGCGGTCTTTTCTCACCAAAAGCGCGGGGTGCGGGATAGAGTCAAGGAGAAGTGAATTGACATAGTTTGCTTTTTTAAGCTCGTCCTCAAGCTGTTCGTCTTTTGTTCTGGCGTTGAAAAACGCCGAAAAGTGAAGGTACCCGCCGCTCAGCGCGAAGACAGTCACCCATTTGTTAAGCCCCGCGGAAAAAAAGCAAAACTCCTCGCTTTTCCCCGTCATCGCTATCGCGCCGAACCGCTTTATATAATCGACAGAATCATTTTTCAAAAAAGAATGCGTTTCCGCGAATGTTTTCCCCACAATGTTTTTCTTCTTTTCGCAAATAAATTCTTCATACGCTCTGTTTACGGAAATAAATAAAAAATCAACAGGTTCCCCCTGTTTGTCAAGAATAACTTTGCAGTGGGCGTATCCCACCGAAATATTGTCATGGTTTGCCGTGAAATTTTTTTCCATTATTTTTACTCCCGCAAAAACATAAACAGCGGTATATTTTTGGTAAATCTTTGGTTTAACCGAATTATAACATACGCGGAAAAGTTTTTCTATAAAAAAACAAATAAAGTCAGCCCTATTTGATAATTTTTATTGAATTTATCGTGAACAATCTTTGTAATATGATATATTTCGAGCTTATTCGACAAACTAAGGATTTTAGTTAAAAATTTTAAGTAAACAAAACATTTTATTTTTAACGATTGTTTATTGTTACGCATATAATAAAAGGAAGAAAATCACTTAAAAAAAGAACAAATAACAAACGAAAACGCCCAAAAACATACCGCGGATACACGGTATAAAAAAATAATAAAAAAATTTTTATTTTTTTTGAAAAAACACTTGACAAACGCAATTTTGTTATGTATAATAGTGCCAACAACAGAAAATATAAACAAAAGGCAAACCGCCCGAAAGGGCGCGACGCAAAACTACAGGGCCTAAGACACAAATGGCAGCCAGTTGCAGTTATTTAGATAACCGCAACTTTTTTTGTTTTTATTTTTAGGTTTTACCGGATTTGAAGTTTATATATTTAATATTGAAAAGGCAAAGCGCCCGAAAGGGCGTGACGCAAAGCTACAGGGCCTAAGACACAAATGGCAGCCAGCTGCAGTTATATATAATTGCGGCTGGTTTTTATTTTAGTGAGGGGTGGGGTTTACATGACAAAAAGGCAGTTGACCGCTAAAGCGGTAAAAAGCCAAGTTCCCCCTTTTACCCCGCTTATCGCGCCGGTGCGGAACACCTTGACCAACGAACCCTACGCTTTCCGCTCGGTAAGACGGGTAAACAGCCTGACTCTCGGCACGCTCCGCCCGCTTGAATACCGCGTGGTGAGCGACCGAACCCAGCAGAGCGTTAAAATGGCAAAGGGCGATTTGCTCTCGGCCGCCGCCATCTCAAAGCGGCTTGACGAAAAACATATAGAGCACAAATGGGTTTCCGTTCATCTCCCCTTAAAATTAGCGCTTAGGAAAGACGCCATGAAAATAATCGAGCAGTCGATTAAAGAGAGCGGAGCCTCAAACCCCGGGAAGATTTGTTTAGAGCTCCCCTCCGACGCGCTCTATGAGGATATGACGATTATTTCCGCCACTCTCAAGGATCTCAAACTTTTAGGCCTTACCACCGCTCTTTCGTCTTTCGGCGGCGAATACTGCCCGATAACAAAACTCTTTGGTCTTCCCGTCGACGTCTGTCTGTTTGACTATACCGCGGCTAAATCCTTTTTGGCCGATAAAGGGCGGCTCGCCTCATCACTCGCGGCTTTTGTAGCCTCAAACGGCGGCGAATCGGTCATATGCGTAAACAGCGGCGACACAAAAAACCAAATAGATGAAAAACTCTTTTTCGCCTCCGGCTTTGTCGGTTACACCTCTTGGGAATGGGGGGAAGAGGGTTGGTTTGAGGAAGATAAACTTGACGCAGAAGTTTTTGGGGGTGAATAAATAATGTTTGTCACCAAAGACCCAAAGAAAATTCTTATCCGCTCCGCCAACGAGGTAAGGCGCTACCGGGTTCTTATAAGGGTTCTCCCCGCCATTCTCGGCGCTGTCATCATCTTTACCGCCACGCTCTATGTCGTCGCCACCATGTATGACAAATACGGCAGCTATACGGTTTCAATAAACAAGCTTGACAACATCAACTATCGTCTGGCGCTCAGCGAGGAACGAAACTTTAACACAATGACCTCAAGGCTCAACGCCAAAGCGGGCGAGCGGATAACCAACATAAGCGTTGACGACCTGCCCGGCGACCTTGACAAAATAGACGGCTCCCATAACGGCGCGAACTATGTCGCCTACACATATTATCTTAAAAACGTCGGTCAAAAAGCCGCCAAGGCTGAATACCTGCTCTATATCGCAAACGTGACGCAGGGGCTTGACAAAGCGGTGAGAGTAAGGCTGTATATAGACGGCGAATATGTCACCTACGCCAGAACCCGCTCGGACGGAAAAGGCGAAGAGCCCGGCACAACGGAATTTATCTCCGCCACCACAATAGCCCGCAAACAGCTTGACGAAATGGAACCGGGGGATATCGTAAAATTTACCGTGGTCATTTGGATCGAGGGCGACGACCCCGACTGCACCGACGATTTAATAGGCGGAACGTTTAAAATAGATATGAAGATTTCCATTATCGCACTTGACGAGGATGAAAACACATCCGGCCCAAACGTTATACCCTGAAAACAGCCCAATACAGCCGTTAATAAACAAACATAAATAACAATTTTTTTAAAGGAGAAAAACAATGAAAACAATGCGCACAACAAAAAAAGTAGTCCCCGCGTTAGTAATGCTTATTATTTCAGCATTGCTTCTCACCACCGCGTCCTACGCGTGGTTCGCCACCTTTACATCGGTAACCGCTACCGGAGTTAAGGTAAACGCCTCTGTCCCCACCTCTCTGCTTATAGGGGGCTCGGCAACAACGATTAATGCATCTACATTGCCACTTGACGGCACTCTTAAAACGCTTCACTCAGCAACGCACGATACTGTTGTTGTTGCGGTAGCAAGTGACCTTGATGTAGCTGATAAATCAGCGTTGAAGTATGTGAAAGACGAAAACCTCGGACTTGTTAGCGAAGATGGTTATTATGATCCTACTGGCACTTTTGAAACAGTGGATGCAAGCGGAAGCTCTCAGTACTATAAGGATTATGTAATGTACGTTTCCGCTACCGACGCTGGACACAATGCTGACGAGCTTATAGTGAATGTCGCAATTGCATCTCCCGCATCAATAAAGGATCTTTCAAAAGCCATAGCTATTGACTTTTACGCAAAAAACCTTACTGCGGAAGCAACAACTCTTACTTATAAAGGCACGGTTTGGCTTGAGGATACCACAGGAGCTATTACGCTTGCTTCAAGCGTCCCCAATATAAACGATTCAACCCCGGGGTATATTAAAGTTGTAGCAAGAGTTTATCTTGATGGTGCAAAGACGGATTCTTCAAGCGCTTACTATGTTAAGCTTGCCAACGCCATTCAAGTTGAAGACATAACGATTAACTTCAGTTTTACAACCCAAACCCCCTAAACCTCTATTGATTTTTAGTTTATAATTTAAGTTTAAGCTTAAAGAGGAATGGAAATGAAAATAACCAAAAAGCATAGTCATACCCATACCCATAAACTAACGCTGATGGCAATTTTCATTTCCGCGGCGATACTCTCCACCGCCTCATTTGCCTGGTTTACCATGAACGACGTCGTAGCCGTTACCGGAATAGGCATAGAGGCGGTGGCCTCCGCAAGCTTGTTTATTTCCACCTCCCAAAGCTCGGGGTACAGCACTTCGGTTAACTTTACCGGGGGGGTCGCCGCGCTAAAGCCCTCCTCAACAACAAACCTTTCAAATTGGTACGCGCCCGCGGCAAACACGGGAATTGACTTTGTCAGCGGGGGTTTTTCCAAAGACACGGTATTCGGCATTGCCTCCGGCGAAGACGGCTATTACCGCAAAGAGACGGTTTATATAAAAGCTCAGCCCCCAAGAAGCGGTAAAAACACTTCGCAAAACAACAGCGGCGAAATATTAACCGAAGATGTGTTCGCGAGCGTTATCGTCTCTGATATTATAATCACCCGCGGGGCAAAGCAGTCCGATGTGACGGGTTCACTCAGAGTGGGGGTTATCTGCGGGGAAACCGCCTTGATTTTTGATATTAACAGCCTTTATTCGCCGCGCGGAACAAACGCGGTCTCTTCCCTTGACGAAAACGGCGGGGCGATCCTCAGCCTTGTAATGTCATCTGCCGCCGGCAGGGCGGAGGGAGAGGGGGAATTCCCGGCTGTGATCGCGCGCGGAGTGGGGGAAACCCCGGTGCAAATTGACATCTATGTGTGGTACGAGGGGCAGGACCCCGCCTGTACCATGCCTAACACCGCGGTGACCGAAGACGTGCTTGTATCGCTTAGCTTTAAGGGGACGGCGGAATAAAAACCCCATTTTATTAGTCACAATGTATTTTTAAGCGGCGAAACAACATATTTTTAAGGATTTTATAAACTTTTTAGACTGTACTTGGCGTTTATGTCGGGTTTTGTTTGTTTTTATATTGACATTTGTTAACAGGTAAGGTATAATAAAATGAGTTATACCAAAAATTTATCTGTTTATGGGGTGTTGATATGAGCGCTAAAACTAAAAAGGTTCTTGCGGTAATAGGGAATGCCGCGATTTGGCTGTTTGTAATTTTCGCGGTTGTTATTACGGCATTGGTGCTTTCTTCCACCAACAGCGAAGCGGGCGTCGCCTCGTTTAGCGGCAAGAGTTTTATAAACGTCAAGACTGACTCCATGTACCCCACAATAAAATCCGGGGATTTGATTGTCGTCAAGCTTCTCACCGACACGAAAAAATCGGAATGCAAAGAGGGCGACGTCATTACTTATTATACCGACCTTGACGGCGACGGCGCGGAAGAACTCAATACACACCGCGTCGCTGAGGTTTATGAAGAAAACGGCTATGTTTATTACAGAACCCGCGGCGATAACGGGGACGGCGACAAAAACGCCGACACGCTCTCGCCTATAGACCAAAACCCGGTTGCCGCCTCAAAGGTCATAGGCACATGGACGGGAACTCGGATCGCGCTCCTCGGCAGCGTGCTCGGCGTTTTGCAGACCTCAACCGGCTTTATGCTGGCGATTGTGCTCCCGCTGATACTCTTCTTTTTGTACGAGCTTATTAAGTTTATTCGCGCGCTGACCGGCGCCAAGGGCAAAAAAGCCATAAGCGAGGCCGAAAAAGAAGAGATCAAAAGGCTTGCAATAGAGGAATACCTCCGCCAAAAACAAGGCGAGGATAATATACCCGCCGAAGCCGAAGCTGAAGAAGATACTGTCGCCGAAGCAGAAGCCGAAGCCGAAGAGCCCGCGGAGGATTTACCGGAACCCGCCGAACCCCCGTCGGGTGAGGAAGACCCCGGCGGCGAAACAAAATAAGAAGTCAAACCAATACGGTAAAAATATATAAAAATGTATAATATAAAGTATGCTGTTTCTTTATTGTCTTCTGTATTCTTTATTATGTATTATATATTTTGTATTCGCGACCCGGGGAACAAAATTAGAAAACATATCTAAAATATAAATATTACTATATTTTTACATTTTGATTCTGGCCGGAAAGGTGAAGTTATGGATGAATTTTTAAGCTGGTTCTATGCCTTTATGAACACAATGCTCGTGGACGGTGTCTGGAAGGTCATATCGAACTTCTTTAAAGGTTTATTCCAGATATTCAACTTTCCGGCTTATTTTGAGCAACTCAGCAGGTATTCGGAACATTTTTCGATCCTCGAATGGGTCGCCGCCATACTTTCGTTTGTAATTGTATATTCTATTTGGTTTATTATTGTTTTCCTGCTCGTGCTGTTGTCGCGGAAGTACATACGTTTTAGAAGCTCCATTGTTTCAAATGACGACTTGCTTGAGGAACTCAGCGACCTTCACCGGGACGTGATTCGCCTTACAAGAGAAAAAGAGCGGATCCTCGCGCTTAAAATCGGTTACGGCGGGGTGAGCCTTGAGCAAATCAACGCCGCGATAGCCGAAACCGCCGAGGGCATCGGCGGGGCGGAATTACAAAGCGGGGAAAGCGTAAAAGCCGCGCAGCCGGGCGCTATGGACGAAAGCCGGGCGCAATCAAACAGGTTTTTCCGCCTTTCGGCCGTCGACCAGAAATACGAGGAATATATCCCGCCCCAATATAACAATCAGCTTAACCTAAAGGAAATATGCGAAGATTTCCGCAACTTCTGCTGTTCGCGGATGCGTTTGTTCTATGACGAAAAAGTTATTCGTCTTATGTTTGCAGGGCTTGCCGCCACAAAACTTATTTTAATTCAAGGAATTTCCGGCACGGGTAAGACGTCTCTCCCCTACGCCATGGGCAAGTATTTTCAAAACGATGCCACTATCTGCTCTGTCCAGCCCGCGTGGCGCGACAGAAGCGAGCTGCTGGGCTTTTTTAACGAATTTACCAAAAAGTTTAACGAGACCGAATTTCTAAAACAGGTTTACGAGGCGTCGTATAACGACGACATAAACGTCATTGTGCTTGACGAGATGAATATCGCCCGAGTCGAGTATTATTTCGCCGAAATGCTATCGATACTTGAAATGCCCGACCCCAACGAGTGGAAACTTGAGCTTGTCCCCTCCACTTGGCCGGGCGACCCGAAAAGGCTTGGCGACGGCAAGCTGAAAATCCCGCAGAATGTCTGGTATATCGGCACTGCCAACAACGACGACTCCACTTTTACCGTGTCCGACAAAGTTTATGACCGCGCGCTGACTATTAACCTTGACAGCAAGGGGCTGGAATTTGACGCGCCCGACACCCCGCCAAAACAAATAAGCTACACCCATGTTTCGGATCTCTACGAGCAGGCGCTCTCGCTCTACCCGGTGGATAAAAAGCATCTTGACAACATATCCAAGCTTGATATGTACGTTATCCAAAAGTTCAGGGTGGCGTTCGGCAACAGAATTCTAAAACAGCTTTCAATTTTTGTCCCCGCTTATGTCGCCGCCGGCGGCAGCGAGCTAGAGGGAATTGACTATATGCTTGCCACAAAAGTGTTCCGCAAGTTTGAAAGCCTTAATTTATCCCTCATACGCGACGAGATAAGGGGGCTTATCAGTTTTATGGACGCCGTTTTCGGCAAGGGCGAAATGAAAGAGAGCATCGCGTATTTAGAACGTCTGCAAAAAACTTATTAGCGGGGTTATATACATACTCACTTGACATATGTTTGAAAGGAAGGGCGGGGCGTCAGCTTTAATGGCGGAACAAATACAGGCACAGTCTCAGACACCAAAAGACACAAACCTTGAGCCGGAAGATATTGTTTCGGATTTCCCCGGCCAAAACCCTGCCGCCGCGAGAATTCAGCCCTCAACCGAACACAGCGCGGATATTTCCCCAAGGGTGCCCGACGATATGTCCTCTTTTAAGGATGTTTTTGACGACACGCTGTTTTTTATTAACGAGCTGGTCGCGGGTTACGATTACTACCCGGAAATATGCGATATGATAGCCGAGGGCGAGGCGGAGGCGTCGGTTCGGGTTCGCTATATGCTAAAGGCGATAGACGAAAAATGGGTAAACGCGGTGGAAGACAGCCTTGTGGCAATCGATAAGCTTATCCGCGCCCCCTCGCGGTTTATCGAGGAAACCGAAAAGGTGCTCCCGATTGAAATTTCAAGGAATATAACCAGCCGCTCGATACGGGATTTAGCCCTCCATACCGACTATATAGAAAAAATTGAGGGGGATATGATCACCCCCTCAAAAATACTCAACGTGTTCAGGGACGAGACGCTTTTTACCTATGAAAACAAGTTTTTGAACACCCTCATAAACAAGCTGTATCTCTTTGTGAACAAGCGGTACGAAACCGCCAAAAAGCACGGGCAGGACGAAAAACTAACCTCGCTGAACTTTAAATCAGACTTTACAAACGGGGGAATGAAGGGCAAGTTCAGCTTTGGGCTTGAAATTTCCGAATCCCCGGAAGCAAATCTGAAAATTAAAAACCATACGTTTTCAGGCTCGCTCTGGAAACGGGTCGAGGAACTCAATTCCGTGGTCACGTCGTATCTTCTCTCGGTGTTTTGCAAGAGCATGGGTCAAAGCTTTGTTCGGCCGCCCATTTTAAGGACAAACGCCATTACGAAAAACCCCGAGCTCAGGCAGTGCCTCGCGCTGTATGAATTTATTGAAAGTTATGAAAACGTGGGATATGACCTCTTAATCGAGGAAACCGCAAAAGCGCCGGACGAGGAGCATGTGAGGGCTCTCCATTCCATGCTCGCCATTCAGTATTTGATCTTCAGGGCAAAACTAAAGGGCGACGCGGACGAAGTTCGCGATGAGGAAACTGTTTCATCCCGCACGGCAAAGCCGCTTTCGCCAAAATTCGACACGGAGTTTTCCCCTTATAAAGCCGATGATTACAATGTCTATGACACGCGTTACCACAAAGTTGTCCCCGTGTCGCGCCTGTCGGACAAGAAAAAGCTTTCCAAATCGGAACTTGATATAAGGCAGGCGCTTGATATCGCGTTTGCCGCAGAGAACATATTAGAAAAACAGAAAATCCAAAGAGAAGAAGCGGAGCGCAAAGCAAGGGAAGAAGAAGAGAGAAGACGCGAAACGGAGCTTGCCGAGGCCGCCGCCCGCGAAAAAGCGGAAAGAGAAGCGGCAATAGCTTTGGCAAATAAAATTCGGGAAGAAGAAGCGGCAGAAGCTGCGAGGGTTGCGGCAATAGCGGCAAAAGAGGCAAAGCAAAGGGAAGAAGCGCTCGCGAGGGCAAGAGAGCTCAAAAGGCAAAAAGAAGAAGAGAGAAGGCGGATTCAAGAACTTCGCCGGACAAGAAGCCCCGCCTACGCCAAGGCTGCTAGGCGTCACGCCGAGGCCGAGAGCAAAAAGGAAACCCGCTCTCATGTCGCCAAGGCTACGCGGAACATGGGAAGAAAGAAAAAGAAAATGGTTAAAAAAGAAATGCTTCTTAAAACCGACAAGGACGACTAAACGCGCAAGGTCTTCGGCGGTTTTCGGAGAGGGAATATGAGACTTAAAAAAGGTTTAAAAAAGACAGGCAAGATTTTTGTCACGCTCATCATCGCGCTGACGGCGGTGGTTTCAATATGGTTTTTCGTGTGTTCGGCTACAGGAAAGCTCCCCATGCTGTTCGGCTATGGGGTTGTCAGAATCCAAACCGGAAGTATGGAACCGAATATCCCCGCCGGGACATTTATTCTTATTAAAGAGGCAAACCCAAACGATATAGTAAAGGGCGATATTATAACTTTTAAATCGGATTCCCCCGAGATAAAGGGCTTCGCCAACACTCACCGGGTGGAGGGCGTTTACAAAGATGGCGCGGGCGGGTTGGAATTTATAACCAAAGGCGACGCGAATCTTATCGAGGACTCCGTAAACGCGAGAGCGTCAAACGTCTACGGCAGGTATGTAAAAAATCTCGCGTTCCTCACTTTTGTGTATGGGCTGTTGTCCAAAGCGTATATTTTTTGGCCGCTCATAATTTTAATTGCCGCTTTTGTGGTGTTTTCATATGTCAGCGACTTTAGAAAATATTCCAAAAGCAAAAACCGTGAAAACCTAAAAAAGCTTGTTGAGATTGAAGTGGAAAAATTAAAAAAAGAAGAGCAGGCCGGCGGCTCAGACCAAAGCGAAGATAAATAAATCGTTTAAAAGACTAAATGATATTAAAAACATAAATATAAAAGAGGTTATCCATGTTTGAAAAGTCAAAGCTAAAGAGGAAAATCAAAAACTACCACAAAATGATTGAAGAGGCCGAACAGAAGCGCATACGCTCTCAGGCGGCGCTTGTAGAGGCTATTCTCACTCACGAAGTCCCTTCCGACGACGACGTGGATTATTTCAACAAATACACCGGGGTTATTAACGACCTTCGGGCAAAGCTCCGCGAACTCCAAGAGGAACTCGAGAGCGCTAAGTAACTTAACTTTTAAGGCGGCAAAGGCAGTTGGCTAAAATTATGAAATCATCGTCACTAAGAGCAACGCTTGTTAAAATGGCGGTAGGGGCGTTAATAGCCGTATCGCTTATTTTAATTTTCTATTTTTCCGCCGCCATAACCTCTTTTATCGCGAATGTAGAGACTCTGACCAAAGACGCGGCAAAAGAGGCCGCGGGGGATGTTTCCGAAAATATCGGGCATTACATAGACAAAACGCTGGGCGAATTTAAAAACGGGCTTAAAGCGCTTGACGGCGAAAGCTCGCTTTTTTTGTCGTCCGAAGCGCTCAGCAGATATGTCGGGGGGCTTATCAGCGGGGAAAAAACCAGCGGCGTGGTGACGGCAAGGTATTTCCGCGGGGATAAAGAGTATTACCTCGGCGCGGTGGACGACACGTTTATTTACAAAAACCCCGAGAGTGAACAGGTTTTGGCGCTTGCGCAAAGCGGCGAGGATGGCTACACAAGCTCGCTGTACGAATATGAAACCCTCACCGATAAGTGCATGGCGTTCGGGGTAAACACGGCCGGCAACGATTATATTGACTATGTGGTGATATTTGTTAAAATGGAAGCCCTCTTCCCGGATATCACCCCGCTTATAACAAGGGACGACTATGAGCTGACCTGTCTCGCCTCCGGCAGCGGCGGCGTTATAAAGCTTATATATTCCGACGAAGTGTTTGGCAAAGCAAAAAACACCAACAATATTATAACAATGCTTACCGAGGTATCGAACGACACAAAGAACATAAGCGTGCTCGAGCAGGCGATAAACAAGGGCAACGCGCTGTCTTCGCTTATAAATATAGGCGGCGACAACTACGCGGCGGCGTTTTCCCCCGTGGAGACAAACCAGGGCAGGCTTTATGTGGTTCAGGTGTACGACCCGGAAATTATTTACGCCGGGAGCTATGAATTTATCGCCAAACTTGGCGGCGCCACCGTTATGCTCGTCATCATTTATACCATTATTTTTGCCGTCGTGCTCGCCATCCGCGGTTATTACCGGCGCCAGCTCTATAAGTCCGACAACATCGACCCCGTGGTGGGCTGCAAGTCGTTTAAAAAGTTCAGCATTGAGTCGGAGGATATTTTATCAATCAACCTCACCCAAACCTTTGCCGTGCTTTTTATCTCGCTTGAAAACCACGCCCATATCAAATCCACTTACGGGGAGTCCGTCGCCACCGACACGCTTGTCTTCATAGGCAGGATACTTGACAGATTTGTGGCGGCGAACGAGTCATACTCATATGTTTCGGAAAACAAGTTTTCGGCGCTTATCCGTTATAATAAACCGGAGGAAACGGTAAACAGAATAAAAATCATAAACGCGCTTGCCGGCAACTTTCCCGCGCTTAAGAGCGAGGGTTATTCGCCAAAGCTCGGTTTTGGCGTTTACGCGGTAAAGAGGGGCGACGGGCATGTCATTCAGCCGCTGCTTGAAAAAGCCATGCTCGCGTATAAGACAAAGCTCAACACCGCCACTACCGAAACCTATCTTTTCTATGACGACAGCATGGGGCGGAAAGAAGAACGCGTGCTCTCAATGGAGAGAAGGGCGGAAAGCTCGCTTAAAAACGGTGAGTTCCGGGTTTTCTATCAGCCAAAGCTCAACATTAAGCTTAACAGAATTGACGGCGCGGAGGCGCTCGCTAGATGGTACGACACGGGGGACGACAATTATATCCTCCCCAACGAATTTGTGCCGCTGTTTGAAAATAACGGCTTTATCTCGACCCTTGACCGATTTATGTTTGAGGAAGTGTGCAGGTATCTCTCGGATTCGATCCAAAAAGGCAGACGGATTGTCCCCGTTTCGGTAAATGTATCCCGCGTCACCGCGATGCAGGAAGGCTTTTTGGAGTTTTATATCGCTACAAAGGAAAAATATGAAATTGCCGACGGATATCTCGCAATTGAGTTTACCGAAAGCTTTGCCCAGCAAAACTATGAGGCGCTTAGAAAAATACTGCTGAAACTCCGCGCCAACGGCTTTAAAACCTCTATTGACGACTTCGGTTCGGGGTACGCCTCGTACAGCGTGTTAAAAGAGCTCCCAGTGGATGAGCTAAAGCTTGACCAATTTTTTATAAAACCCGGCGCCGACCCCAATAAAGACGACGTTCTCCTAAAATCAATCATCACGTTAGCTCTTGACCTCGGGATGAAAATAACCCAAGAGGGTGTGGAAAAGCTTGAGGATATCGACCGCCTTAAAGAAATGGGATGCACCGTGGTTCAGGGGTTTTTCTACTCACGGCCGCTGCCCAAGGATGTCTATACCGATTTTGTAGCCACTCATATAATAAAACAAAAAGAAATATAACTGTCCTTTATTTTTACCCATATTTCAAGCAAAAGCTGCCTTTACCGCCAAATAAATAACAAAAGCCTTAAGTTTTATTGACAAAACGCGAACTTTGTGTTAATATTACAAAGTAGTTTTCAAAAAAATGTCAAAATCATGTCGACGGCGAAAGGACTTTTTTATGCAGCAGCTCTTAGCTTTTGACATTTGCGCGGTAATAATAGCGGTTATTACAGCGATTTATTTTTTCACCTCGCCGAAAATACGGGGTTTACAAACCTATCTGTTCGCGGTTGCCGCTGTAATTACCGTTCTTGTTCCGGCTCTGAATATCGCCGCGGTTTTGCTCAGCGGCAAAGCCGGACAAACTGTTTTAACGGTTATCAGTATTTTATATACGCTTTTGCTTCACTCGCTGCTGGCGATAATGGCGTTTTATATGCTTGTTATAACCGCGCGGATTTCCTCATATAAAAAATGGCTGCTCGCCGTAATAGCGCTCCCTTATCTTTCCGCCGCCGCTCTTATTCTGTCCACTTCCTCTACCGGGTTTATTACATATGTAGAGGATATGGTGTTAAAAGCGGGCGGGCTTTCTTTTTATTTATATATTGTCGCGATTTTATATATTGTGTTTTATTTCGCGGTTATGTTTTTTTCAAGGGAAAGGCTGGCTTTCCGCCGAAGAATCGCGATTGTTTTTGTTATGGCGATTCAGATAGGAGCCGTCTGCCTGCAGTTCCTTTTTAATAAGATTCTTGTTGTTGACCTTGCCGCCGCGGTTTCTCTTTTAATTTTGTATATCTCAATCCAGTCGTCGGTGGAAATTACCGACCCCTTTACAAAAGCCTATAACTATTCGATTTTTATTAACGCGGTGACCGAAAGGCTGTATAACAAAAACCGCTTTTTTGTCATTGGCTTTGCTTTCAACGACCTCAGGCATATAAGGGAGATTTATGGGGAGGACTCCGCGGAGGCGTTAATAAAATTCGTGGTTCAGCAGTTAAAAGCAACGGGCGGGCTTGCTTCCCGCGTTTACGGCGATGAGTTCTGCGTGCTTCTTGCGAATATTTCATCGATAGATGAGGTTTATGAAATCGCCGAGGCGCTCCCCGCGTCTTTTACCGTCGGGAGTTATGACATACCCTTTACCGCCTCAAAGGTGATTCTTGACAGCCTTGACTTTTCGTCTCATTCCTCAATGAGGGAGGTTATGGAATTTACTTTCCGCACAATAAAGGAAGACAGCGGCGGCAGAACGGTGATAGTTGACAAATCGCTTATTGAAAGGTTCAACCGCCGCGAGAAAGTCAAGGCGGCCATTGTCCGCGCGATAGGCGATAACAGCATTAATGTGGTATATCAGCCCATTATAAACGCCTATACCGGCGAAGTTTTTGCCGCGGAGGCGCTGGCGAGGCTTGACGACCCCATTCTCGGCGTGGTGCCGCCCGACGAGTTTATTGTAATCGCCGAGCAAAACGGGCTTATCTTTGATTTGGGAGCGTGCGTCAGGAAAAAAGTTTGGGCTCTCGTGCGGGAGTATGACATAAAGACTTCGGGGCTTGACCATGTTTCGGTTAACCTGTCGGTGCTGGAGTGTACCCAGCGCTCGGTTATGGAGACGATTATCCGCGAATCAAAATCCGCCGGAGTGGAGAGCGGGATAATCCATTTTGAAATTACCGAAACCGCCGCCGCCATGAACAAAGAGGTGTTGGCTCAGAACATAAATATGATGCGGGCGGAGGGGTTTGAGTTTTACCTCGACGATTTCGGCACGGGCTACTCAAGCGTCACAAACTTGATATCCCTGCCGTTCAGCATGATAAAGCTTGACAGGTCTATCACAACCCTTTCCATGGACCCCCAGCGGGGGGAATTCGTAAGGCGGATGGTGGAGCCCCTCCACGGCTACGGGCTGAAAATCGTGCTTGAGGGAATCGAGGACGAAAGACAGGCTAATAAAGCTCGTGCTTGGGGAGTTGATTATTTTCAAGGCTATTTGTATTCAGAGCCGCTTGAGTTGAAATCGTTTATTGAATTCACCCGGCTTAAAAAAAGGCAGGCAAAAGGCAAAGAAACGGCGAGGGTATAGGCTTTTTTAGCTTTATTTTCAAAAAAACCGCACAAAAAAGTCAAACTTAACAAACAAATATAATAAACGCCAAAAACTTTTAAAGAACAACATATGTTTTGGCGTTTTTTGTTGACTTTTTTCGTCAGTTATGCTAATGTTAACCCACACGCTAAACAAACTTTAAAAAGTGGGCGTATAGTCAAGTATAGTTAAAAACTTCGCTTATAAGCCCTTTCCGCTTTCGCTTTTTGTTTCTATTTCTACTTGATTCCCTTCGCGGGCTTCCTTTACGGCCATAAGGGTGGCGAGGGTGTCGCCAAGCTGAACCAACATGGCGGACAAAATATTTATCTCGTCGTCGCTGAGCGCGCGGACAAGAATTTCCGCGATAACGGTTATTGCCGCCGACACTCCGCCTGAGCTCATTCTTTATTTCTCCTTTTTTAGCAGGGAATTTATAATTAATTTGCGTCTATGTTCCATATATATGTATCGCCAACGGTTTAAAATAGTCTAAAAAACGTTTACAGGCAGATTAAAGACAAAAAATAAAAAAAGGAGCGGCAACAATGAAAACAAAAACACAAATTTATTTCTGCAAGAAGTGCGGGAATATCATCGCCTACGCGAAAAACTCCGGGGTACCGGTGGTGTGCTGCGGGGAAGATATGTCAGAACTTATCCCCAACACGGTCGACGCCTCCAACGAAAAGCATGTGCCTGTTATAAAGCAAAAAGGCGGGCATGTGACGGTACATATAGGTTCGGTTGACCACCCGATGGTTGACGTTCACTATATCGAATGGGTATTCCTCCAGACAAAGCAGGGGAATCAGCGCAAACAGCTCTTCCCCGGGGACGAACCCGAGGCTTGCTTTGAAATCTGCGACGGCGACGAGGTAGAGGCCGCCTATGAGTACTGCAACATACACGGGCTTTGGAAAGCGGAGGTTTAACCCATACCCCCCCGCGGAAACCCTATTACCGTAAAACAAAACAAAAAAACAACAAGATTAAGAAAGGAAAAAAAGCTATGATTTATGTCTGCACGGTTTGCGGCTATGAGTATGACGAGTCCCTTGGGGACCCCACCAGCGGAATAGCCCCCGGAACAAAATTTGAAGACCTGCCTGAGGATTATGTCTGCCCGGTGTGCGGCGCCCCCAAAGAGGTTTTTGAACCAAAGGAATAAATCCCATAAAAACAAAGCCGGCTGGTGCCGGCTTTGTTTTTATTAGGGGACTATTATTAACGAGCGTTTACATATTTTTCCCAAAGGAAAGTCAAGCGAATTAAAAAGGTTAATTTTTGCTTAATTTTAAGCCCTTTATGGCAAAAAGGCACGGCGTTACCTTGACTTTGGGTTTTGCCGAGCATATAATTACGCATATAATTGTCCGTAGCTCCGGCTATGTTTTAAATATTTTACCTTGTTTTTTACCATAAGGGGACTGTTTTAAATGGAAAAAAGGGCAGTGTTTGTCTCGGGCGCGTCGTCCGGGCTTGGCAGGGCGGTGGCCGAGCATCTCGCGGGAGAGGGGTATGCCGTGTACGCCGGGGCGCGATCGTTTAAAAAAGAGGGCGAACTCTTGCCAAGCGGCGTATTCGGCGTTTTTCTTGATGTGTGTGACGAGGTTTCGGTAAAATTCGCCGTCGATACGGTGCTTTCAAAAGAGGGGGAAATCTTTGCCCTCATCAACTGCGCCGCCTTTTTTACGCTGGGTTCCTGCGAGGAAGTTGAAGTAAGCGAACTCGCGAAAATTATAGATACAAACTTTTTAGGTATGGTCAGAATGACGCGGGCGGTTCTCCCCTCCATGCGAGAGTGCGGGAGAGGCAGAATTATTAACTTTTCCTCAATCAACGGGTTATTGTCAATCCCCTTTCAGGGGGCGTATTCGGCCTCCAAGCACGCAGTCGAGGGCTGGAGCGAGTCTCTTGCGCAGGAAGTATCGAGGTTTGGAATCGACGTCACGGCAGTAGAGCCCGGCGACTGCAGGGGAGGGGCTCAAAAGTACAGGAAGGTATGCGAAAAAACTTCAAGCGAAAACTCCCCTTACTTCGCGTTTTTTACGGCGGGGACAGCGAAAATTCATTTTGACGAATCCCACGGTCTTCCTCAGGAAAGAGTGGCTAAAGCGGTGAGTAAACTGCTGAGACAAAAAAAACCGCCCCACAGCAAGGTTGTCGCCTCGCTTCTCCAGCGCTCGTCGGTCTGGCTGCATAAGGCGCTCCCCCGCAGAGCTTTTAACCGTATTATCGCCGGATATTATTCCCCGAAAAAGGGAAGCGGAAACTAAAAACCTTTTACACGCGTATATGCCGCAGGCGAAACAACATAAAACATAAATTCAATTGCGGAAATTAAGACATATTAGTTATAAAGGAGTACACATTATGACCTGGAAGGAAAAAGCCGATCTGCTTGAACAGAACATGTCAATAGCGCATCTCTTTAGCGTCCTCTGCCTTGAAAAAGAAAAAACCTTCGCCGTCTGGCTCGAGGGAGACGCTGTAAAAACCTCTGATTACGCCGAACTGGAATCCCGATCGTTTGCCTGCGCGGAAAATATCACAAAAACGGGCTTTGGCAAAAAGGGAGGCTGGACAGGCATAGCCGTTGACACCTGTACCGACTGGCCGGTTTTGTTCTGGGGGGTTATGGCCGCCGGCCGTAACGCGCTGCTCCTTGACCCGTCGCTTGACGACGCGGGCATCGACCACCTTATGAAAGAGGCGGGCGGAGATTCGCTTATAACAAGAAGACAAAGAAACCTCCCCTACGCGCAGAAAACCCCAGAAGAGGCGCTCGGCGAAAGCTTCGCCCCCACTCCGGGCTTTACCCCCGACTGGGCGGATCTTCTTGCGGCCTGCACTTCCGGCACCACCGCCACCTCAAGGGTGTATGTCTACAACGGCGAGGCGATCTGCCGCCAGATAATCGGGTTTTCCGAACATTTAAAATACCCTTGCTTTATGTGCGAGGAAGAAAGCCCGGTGAGAACCGTCGCGTTTCTCCCGATGAACCATATTTTTGGGCTTTTGACAAACGTGATAACCACTCCGTTTTTAGACAGCCCGCAGATATTTTTAAAAGACCGCTCACCGATGACAATACTTGAAACCTGCCGCAAAGCGGACGCGGAGATGCTCCTCACCGTGCCGCTGCTGGTAAACTCAATTTCAACGACAATTCAAAAGCGCGTGGCGGCGGAAAGCGCGGTAAAAAGGGTCGCTTTTCGGGCTATGCAGAGCATTTCTCTCACCTGCCAGCGGATAAACCCGCGTTTTGGGCTTAAAGTGGGCAAAAAGCTGTTTAAGAGCATAAATAAAAACCTCTTTGGCGACAGTATGGCTCAGATAGTTGTGGGGGGCGCGCGGGTGCCGAGCGAGCATATGCGCGTGGTCAACGCTTTGGGTTATGCCGTTACGGTAGGTTTCGGAATGACGGAAACGGCAATCACCTCATATGAAAATAAAATTGACCTTAAAAGCCGCGTTTCGGGAAGCGTGGGGCTGCCGCTCCCCATTTCCACCTACACCGTCATACCCGACGGCGGCGACACAAACCGCGGCGAGCTGCTTATAAAATGCGACGCTATGCATATCGGCAGACTTTCGGCGGGGGTGCTTCTCCCCCCCGTTACCGACAGCGACGGCTGGTTCCACACCGGCGATATCGTAAGGCTCGGCAAAAAAGGCAGGATGTGGATAGAGGGCAGGGTTAAGGACGTTATCATAGGCGAATCGGGCGAAAACGTCTACCCCGACGAGCTTGAGGATGTGTTTACCGGAATCGAGGGCGTTGAGCAGCTGTCGGTTCTGGGGATTAATCAGGGCGGCGACGAACTTATCGCGCTTGTCCTTAACGTCGGCGAACGCTATGACGACGAAGAGTTTTTAAAAGAGCTCGCGGCAAAAGTCGACAGGCAAAACAAAACTCTCCGCCCGCTCAAGCGCGTAAGGCTTGTCTACGCCACGCCGGAACCCCTCCCCGTGGTCAGCGCGATAAAAGTAAAGCGGGCCGAGATAAGAAAGCGTATAACCGAGGGGAGCTACCCTTGCAAGCGGCTGTCCGTAACAAAAGGCGTGACCGATGTTGTTTCCGGTGCGGGCGCGCCCTCCCCGGCAAAAGAGCCGCAAGCCGCGGAGGTTTATCAACCCGAACTCGACGAGATACGGCAAAAAATCAAAGAGTGCTTCGCGCGGGAGCTTGAGATAGACCCGGGCGAAATAGGCGACGACACCTCTTTTACCGAGGACATTGATTCCGACAGCCTTCACCGCCTTGGGGCGCTTTTAAGGGTGGAAACCGAGCTTGATATTGTTATCCCCGAAGAGGCTTATGAAAATTGCACTACGGTAAACGATCTCGCGAGAGTGGTTTTTTCAATTAAAACGGGGGGAAACCCCCAACCCGAACAAATCCAAACCGAGGAAACCGTCCCCGATGAAACGCCTGAAACAGAAGAAGCCGTTGAAGTAACACCGATAACAAACTTTGCCGATTCCCCGGAATACAAGGCGTTTATAAAAAGATACGACCTGCTGAACGGCTGCAAGAACCCTTACTTTATCTGCCATGAGTCCCCGCTTAAGGACACTTCCATAATGGAGGGCAGGGAAGTGCTGAACTTTGGCTCATATAACTATGTCGGGATGTCGGGGAGAAAAGAAACCTCTGACGCCGCTAAGGCCGCCATTGACAAATACGGCACTTCCGCGAGCGGCTCACGGCTGTTGGCGGGCGAAAAGCAGCTCTACAAGGAACTTGAAAAAGAGATAGCCGACTGGAAATCCGCCGACGACGCGCTGGTTTTTGTGGGCGGGCACTCCACAAACGTCACCGTGGTGGGGAACTTCTGCGGCAGGGGCGACCTTATCATCTATGACGCGTACGCCCATAACTCTATCCGCGAGGGGGCGCGCCTTTCCGAGGCCGTCACTCTGCGTTTCCGCCATAACGACACCGCGGCGCTTGAGAACCTTTTAAAGCTGCACAGGAAAAAATACGCCAAGTGCCTTATAATTGTAGAGGGCGTTTACAGCATGGACGGGGACATAGCGCCCATACCCGAATTTGTGCGCCTTAAAAAGAAGTACGGCTGTTTCCTAATGGTTGACGAGGCTCACTCCGCCTGCGTCATCGGCAAAACCGGGGGCGGGGTGGACGAATACTTTGGTCTTGACCCCAAGGATATCGATTTTAAAATGGGGACTCTTTCAAAGGGGCTGGGAGCCTGCGGCGGCTATATCGCCGGCCCGGCGGAGATTATCGAGTACCTCAGATATAACGCGCCGGGGTTTGTGTTTTCGGTGGGGATCTCCCCCGCTCTCGCGGCGAGCGTGCTGGCGGCAATAAAGCTCTTAAGGAGCGACCCGACAATTATTGAGTCCCTCCAAAAAAACATTAAAATGTTTATTGAAGAGGCGAAAAGACGCAACCTCAACACCCTTTCGGCAGGCGAAACCGCCGTTATCCCGGTGCTTGTAGGCTCTGACGAGGACGCGTTTATACTCTCGAATAAAATGGGGGAACTCGGCGTTTTTGTGCCCCCCGCGATCTTCCCCGCCGTGCCAAAGGGCAAGTCAAGGCTCCGTTTCTGCGTGATATCCGAGCATAAGCCCGAACAAATTATTAAGGCGCTTGATATTCTTGAAGAGGCGGCAAAGTCCTGCGGGATAAGCCTCCCCGCCCCGGAAAGCGAATGATTTAACACTTTTATTCTAATAGCAAATATAAAATAAAACCGCGGCTTAATTCCCGCGGTTTTTGCTTGGGTAAAACAACAAGTTATTTTTTTATAATTGGTATCCAGATTTCTACGATAGAACCCGCTTCGCTTCCGCAAAAACGCTCATCATAGAACTCAACGCAATAATGGTTGTTATTTAACAATCTTTCGGAATAACCCTCGTTGTTTGTTTTTAACCATTCATTCATAGCGTTGTTTTCGCTGTCATATCCAAGCGCGACATACACTTCAAATGAAGCGTATTTTGACGCCGGTATTTTAACGGTCGTATATTCAGGGTCAACATTTTCGTCAGTTACCGATAGTCCTGTAAAAACTCTGCATTTATCACCATCATACACACGTAATTCATAGCCGTTGCCGGACAATTTATTGGCTAACGGCTTTTCTTTGGCGAGTTTTTCAAACGCGTTCCAAACTTCCCATGTGTTGTTACCGTCGCCGCATTTGCCTGCGATAATTATTTCGTCTCGTTTTATTATTTTTGGGTTCAAAATAACTCCTCCTTTCAGACGGTTGGTGAATTTTATTATCATTTCGTCAACAGATACAATAATAGGCTGTAAACCTCGCTTGCGGTATTCCATCGGCGAAACCCCGTATGTATTTTTAAATGTTCGTGTAAACGATTGAGCCGAATTATACCCGCTTTCCAAAGCAATATTTAAAACAGATTGATTGGTTGAATATAACAGTTTGCAGGCTTTTAATAATCTTCGGTCACGAACATAAAAAGCTATTGTTTTGCCTACAATTACAGAAAACATCCTGTGAAAATAATATGGAGAAAAATGAAACTTCCTTGCTATGGATTCTAAACTAATTTGTTCGTCAAGATGCTCGTCAATATATTCAAGGGCAGATTTTACGCTATTAAAGTTGCTCAATTTCCTCATCCGTTCGTTTTGTTATGCGCGCGCAATAATAGTATAGCGTAAATAGTGTTGAATTCTTAACAATTCTTGCTTTTTTTATCGGCTATTTACCAAAAACCCGCCGATTCCACTAAAAAACCGGCGTTCTCAAGCAAAACAACAATAAAGCCGTTTGCACAGGTGACAGCAACTTATTCAAAATCATCTTTTATAAACGCCGCAACTTCCTCTACCGGGTTATTGCTGTCAATCCAGTAATCGGGTAAGAACCCTTTTCCCTCTTCAAAACCCTCCATATTAAAAACCTTATAACCCATATGAAAATATATATTTGTGTTTGGCAACCTATAAGTCAGTATATCGCCGAACTGGCCGCAGCCCATTGTGGCGCCGCCGACAAAACACACGTCCTTTACATTCCTGCCAAACATAACGGCGGCCTCCCCCGACGAGGCGACAAACTTGTTTTGCAGAACAAATAACCTGCCGCCGTAAAGCGATTTTGAAAAATCAACCTTGCCTATATTAAATATCGAATAGCTCTTTTTATTTTCGCTGTCGTTGTCGTTGCTCTCGTTAATGACGGGATTACTTATAACCGCCAAGTCCAGCTCCCAAACCGCGTTGTTGTTTAAGCCGTCAATAAAACACTCCGGGAATTTACTGTTCCCCCCGCCGTTTGAAAGAATCGACCATATTAAATATTTCGTGTCTTTGTACTTGACCCCCGTTTTTTTATATGACTCAAAAGACTCTTTGACCCCTCCGTTTGAGTATGTAGAGTGATGTATAATCGGAATACCTTCGGTTTCCTCAATTTTTACGGGCGTGTTTAGTTTTTTATAGTTATCCGTCCTGCATAAATGCGCGGGAAGGCTAAAGCTGCCGATAACAATTTGTTTAACGGGGGTTTGAGTGTAAACACCTACTAAATATCTTTTATTGCCCTGCTTGTCGGGGAAAGTCTCAAAGAGGTAATCCTTAATCTGCTCATGGGTAAATTCATACCCCTTTTTTACCGTTTTATTGCCTTTCGCGACCAAATACCTGCCGTTTTTAAGCTCCACAACCAAACTTGTAAAGTATGCCCGATATAATTTACCCAGCGAGAGCGTTTTGTTTTTACCCGCTATAAACCCAAAATGCGAATCGTTTATATGCTTTGATAAAGTTTTATATAATATATCCCTCACCGCCTTTGTGGTTGGGGTTTCCGGCAGCGACGAAACCGCTTCTTTTTTTAGATCGTCAAAGTCTATTAATTCATTGTAATATTCATAACCGCAATAACAATATTTTAATATGTTAAAAAACAACTCAATATCTCCGGCGGCCTCGGCTCTGCCGATATTTTTAACGCTTTTATACATGTTTTCATTATTGCTGCTTTTTGCGGCAAGCCTTATTTGGCTGGTTATTAAGGCGTCCATATTTACCGGAATGTGGTTAACATAATACTTGTTAAACTTTTCGCGTTCCATTGTTATAACCATTCCTTTCGTAAAAACAAAGATGCTTTACGCAATAAAAAGATAAATTTTTATGTTCCCATTATAACAAAACCCCGCCGGAAAAGCAATATAAGCTTAACCGGCAGGGTTTGTGTGTTGTGATCTGACAGAAAAGATACGGATATTTTTGTAATAAATTATTAATGATATTGGCTTCGCCAATGATATTACTGCGTAATGATATTCAGCTAACGCTGAAAGGCTAACGCTGAATGATATTATATTCGTCCGTATTTTTATTCGCCGCAGCGAATATATTTCGCCCATAGAGGCGAATATAATTGAAAATCCTGTCAAAAGACAGGATTTTCTGGTCTGAGTGACTGGACTTGAACCAGCGGCCTCTACCACCCCAAGGTAGCGCGCTACCAAACTGCGCCACACCCAGATATTTTTGCGTTTTGCAGATGTATTATAGCACTGTTCCGGGTATATGTCAAGCCGCTTTTTGCGCTTTTATTAGGGGTGTATTTGACTTTTTTATTATCCATAACGTAGGGCGGGGGCTTGCTCCCGCCGATAGGACGAAACGATTTTACGAACGTTTTTTATTTTCACTCTGGCGGGAGCAAGCCCCCGCCCTACGCTATTTTGGATGGGTCGGATGGTTATCCGTGTGTAAATGGCGCATATGAAAATTATTCCATATATAAATCGCCTATACCAAATTGTCGTATTGTAAAGTTAAATGAAAACAGAGAACACCTCAGCCCTTGTGGTATAATGATTCTGCAATGATTCACCGTACCTCCCAAGAAAGAGAGATGTTCTCATGCAGAAATT
>Ga0265294_10001841_pt1 | contig 28330 bp, 25 predicted proteins | sample MunlanPumphouse3_FD_192504 | JGI IMG/M metagenome (GOLD analysis project Ga0265294, IMG submission 192504) | Groundwater microbial communities from a municipal landfill in Southern Ontario, Canada - Pumphouse #3 | ecosystem: Environmental > Aquatic > Deep subsurface > Groundwater | place...
TGGCATAGCCTCTGCAATTGTCCCTGGCTTAGGTAAAGTTTATGCAGGAAGCTATGGAGAAGGAGTCTCTTCTTTTGTTTTAATTGGTTCATTAGCCGCAGTAACAACAGAAAACTGGGTTAAGCATGGACCACTTAATTGGAAGACCTTAGTCTTTGGTGCTATTGGTGCAGTTTTCTATGTTGGCAATATATATGGCAGTATAACCTCAGTAAAAATATATTATGAAGATTTCAATAATCAACAAAACATTACAATACTTTATAACATTCATATTCCTTTGCGTACCATATTTAACTAATGCACAAGACTCAATATTTGAATTAGCAGATAGACTTTATGAGCAAAAGGATTATGATAATGCAGCACTTGAATATGAAAGGATAGTTTATAACTCTTCATCAAAAGAGGAACTAAATAAAGCTCTCTTTAGGAAAGCAGCAACATATAAGAAGATTAGTAATTATTCTAAGGCGTCAAGAGATTTAGAAAGAATACATTTGTTTTCACTTAGTCAAGATTTGCAAGAGAAATACTACTACGAGAAGATTCTATGCTATTACTTAGGTGGTGAATTTGAAAAAGCCTCAGTAACAATTGAGGATATGTATCTAAATATTGATAGTAGCCAATGCTCAAGCACTCTCCTTTTACAGGTTTTTGTTTATAATGAATTATTGAGATACCAAGAGGCAAAGACTATTGCAGACAAGTGGGTAGTGACACTTGAAGGTAATCAGGATAAAATAAAGAAAGAAATAGATGATATTTATAAGAAACTACCTAAACAGAAAAGTGAGAAAATGGGAAGAGTATTAGCTTATTTACCTGGCTTAGGACATCTTTACGCTGGATATACTTTAGAAGGAATTTCAGCTTTTCTTATCAATGCTTCAGTACTATCGTTTGGCGTATATAATGTCATTACTGCAAATTACATAACTGCATATCTTGGTGGTGCTGGAATATTGAGCGGAACCTATTTTGGCTCCTACGAAAGGGCAAACCTCTTAATTAGAAAGCATAACTATAAGACATCGAAAGCTTTTAATGATAAGGTAAGAGAACAATTACTTAACTAAAAGTATTCTTTATTTAATTATCTTCTTCTGATTCAGCTAATTCTTCGTTAGCCTTATCTATCTCGTGAAGCCTATCTACATTATCACATTCGGTTTTAACAACTTTCGATTGACAAGTGCAACCATGTCTTTCTCCTGTCATTGGGTCAACTGTTGAGCATTGTTTTTTGAATTCTCCGTTCTTCTTTATAAACATCTTTATGCCTATAAATGCAAAGCATAACAAAAGAATTGCTACTGTTATACCAAATACTAATATTATCGTTTCCATCTTTTTATTTTTTGTTCGAAATAATCATCTCTTTGAGTTTTTTTCTTAGCCCATTTACCAAATTGATATAAGACTACATATATTAACGCAAGCGAGAGTAGAACTATTATACCTGCTATAATATTTACTGTTGTTAACTTTTCCATAATTTATTCTATATTTTTACTATCAATAATTATTGTTACTGGACCATCATTAATTAAAGCAACTTCCATATCCGCTCCAAACTCTCCTGTCTTAATTTCTTTCTCAAACTCTTTTTCAAGGGTTTTAATAAATTTCTCATACATTGGAATTGCAATATCAGGTTTAGAAGCTCTTATATATGTTGGGCGATTTCCTTTCTTAACACTTGCATGAAGGGTGAACTGACTAACCAAAAGAATTTCACCACTAATATCTTTAACCGAAAGGTTCATCACTCCATCATTATCATCAAATATTCTTAACTTGCATATCTTTTGGCATAAGAATTCAATATCCTTTTCATTATCCTTGTCTTCAATCCCCAAAAGAATTAATATTCCTTTTGAAATTGAGCTCTTAAGTTTATTATCTATTTCAACGCTTGCCTCTTTCACTCTCTGTATAACTACTCTCATTACTTATCCTCCCACCTTTCAAGCTTAAGCTCATCGCCATGCATAATGTTTAGATAATTAGAGTATCTTTCAATGCTGATTTCGCCTGTTTCAACAGCTGCTTTTATTGCACATTTTGGCTCATGCTCATGTGTGCAGTTATAGTATTGACAACCTTTTAAGCGAGCTTTCATCTCTGGATAGTAAAGTCCTACTTCTTCTTTCTGAAAGTCAAACATCCCAAATTCTTTTATCCCTGGTGTATCAATAATGTCTCCTCCAAAATCAAGGGGAAACATTTCTGCAAAGGTTGTAGTGTGCATTCCTTTCATGTGAGCAGATGATATGAGTCCAGTCCTAAGGTTTAGATTACTATCAATTGCATTTATAAGAGCTGACTTCCCTACTCCACTATGTCCTGAAAGAAGTGTGGTTTTATCTTTCATCATCTCTCTTAAAAGTTCAATATTATCGCCCCTAAGAGCAGAAACCTCAACACACTCATAGCCTACATTCCTATAAATTCCCATTGTCTCATTAGCAAACTCTTGAGCCTCCTGATTATAAATATCAATCTTATTAAAAACAATTATTGTTGGGATTTGATGAGCCTCGGTTGTAACTAAGAATCTATCGATAAACCCTGTTGATGTTCTTGGGTAAGCAATCGTTACTATTAGAAAAGCTTGGTCAATGTTTGAAGCAATTATTTGCGAACGCTTAGAAAGGTTGGTTGAGCGACGAACCAAGGTGTTTTTCCTATCGTGAATATTTGCAATCACGCCTTCTATTGTTGGAGTTGGGGGAATAAAATCCACAATATCACCAACAGCAATAGGGTTAGTTGATTTAATATTACTAATCCTAAACTTTCCCTTAATACGGCATTCAAACAATTCGTAATTGTCTGTGCGTACTGTATAATGGCTTCCTGTTGTTCTAATTACTTTTCCCGTTTGCATTAATGCAAAGGTATTATTATTTTTAGACTTAATAAAACAATTTATTCTTTCTTGGTTTTAAATTCTTCTTTCTTTGTTTTAATTTTCTCTTCCTTTGTTTTAAAATTTTCTTTCTTTGTTTCATTTTATTGTATCTTTGCAAGTTAAATGTAAAACAAAAGACATTGACCGAAAAATTGCCGATGAAAAATATAAGAAATTTTTGTATTATTGCCCATATAGACCATGGCAAAAGCACCTTAGCAGATAGACTATTAGAACGTACTGGAACAATTACAGCAAGAGAAATGCAATCTCAAATCTTAGATGATATGGATTTGGAGAGAGAAAGAGGGATAACTATTAAGTCTCACGCAATTCAAATGGAATATGAATATAAGGGAGAGAAATTCTTGCTTAATTTAATAGATACTCCGGGACACGTTGACTTTAGTTATGAGGTATCGCGTTCAATTGCAGCCTGCGAAGGAGCTTTACTAATTATTGATGCAACACAAGGAATTCAAGCCCAAACAATATCTAATCTATATTTAGCTTTAAATAACGACCTCGAGATTATCCCTATCTTAAATAAAATGGATCTTCAAAACGCAATGCCTGAAGAGGTAAGCGACCAAATAATTGAACTTATAGGTTGCGATGATGAAGATATTATTAGGGCGAGTGGTAAGACTGGAATTGGAATTGATGAAATACTATCTGCCATAATTGAAAAGGTTCCTTGTCCAAAGGGAGACCCAAATGCTCCACTTCAAGCCTTAGTTTTCGACTCTGTTTTTAATAGCTTTAGAGGTATAGTTTCATATTTCAGAATCATTAATGGAACAATGACCAAGGGACAAAAGGTTAAGTTCTTCCATACTAATAAAGAATATAATGTAGATGAGGTTGGAGTTTTAAAGCTCAAGCCCGAGGCACGCCCTACTTTGGGTTGTGGTCAGGTTGGTTATATTATTTCAGGCATAAAGACATCAAAAGAAGTTAACGTTGGAGATACAATAACCTCTGTTGAAAACCCATGCAAAGAAGCTATTGAAGGATTTGAACATGTTAAGCCAATGGTTTTCGCAGGCATTTATCCTATTGATGCAGATGACTATGAAGAGTTAAGAGCCTCTATTGAGAGGTTGCAACTAAATGATGCAAGTCTTACCTTTGAACCAGAAAGTTCCTTAGCCTTAGGGTTTGGTTTCCGTTGTGGTTTCTTAGGACTTCTACATATGGAAATCATTCAGGAGCGTCTAACAAGAGAGTTTAATATTGATGTAATTACTACTGTTCCCAACGTAAACTACAAGGTTTATACCAATAAGAAAGAATGTATTGATGTTTATAACCCTTCAGGACTTCCAGAACCTAACTATATCGACTATATTGAAGAGCCATATATTATTGCATCTATTATTACTAAGGCAGAATATATTGGAGCTATACTAACCCTTTGCATAGAAAAGAGAGGTATTCTTAAGAACCAAACATATTTAACTTGCGATAGAGCAGAAATTATCTTTGAACTCCCTCTTGGAGAAGTTGTTTTTGATTTCTACGACAAACTTAAGTCAATTTCAAAAGGCTATGCTTCATTTGACTACCACCCATCAGAGTTTAAACCTTCAAAGCTTGCAAGACTTGAAATCCTTTTAAATGGAGACCCTGTTGATGCTCTTTCCACCCTAACCCATGTTGATAATGCTTATCCTCTTGGAAGAAAGATGTGTGAGAAACTAAAAGAACTAATACCAAGACAACAGTTCGATATCGCTATTCAAGCTGCAATAGGTAGTAAGATTATTGCTCGTGAAACGGTTAAGGCAGTTAGAAAAGACGTTACCGCAAAATGTTATGGTGGAGATATATCACGTAAGAGGAAACTATTGGATAAACAAAAGGAAGGGAAGAAAAGAATGCGTCAAGTAGGCAATGTGGATGTTCCTCAGTCAGCTTTCCTTGCAGTATTGAAATTAGATTAACATAGTAAAGACAATTAATTATGACAATTACAGTTTCTATAATCCTATGCGTAACATTTATTTTAGCTATGTTTATTACAAGCTATTATAATATTAAATCCCTTAAAGGTTTTATTCAGAATGAAGAGAAATTAAAACTTCTTGAGCTTCATAAAATCCAATCTAAAGAAGTAAGCTCTATCGTTACTCCAATCCAACTTCAAGCTTATGAAAGACTTATAATGCTTTTGGAAAGAATAAACCTAAGTGCTTTGGTTGTCCGCTGCTATCAAGCTGGTATGGAAACACAATTATTTAAGGATGTAATGATTCAGACCATTAAGAACGAGTATGAGTATAACCAATCTCAGCAATTATATATTTCAAATGAAGCTTGGGTTCATGTTAAGAATGCAAAAGACGAAACAATAAGCCTAATAAATAATCTATATTCAAGCAACGCATCTGAAACCAACCCAACTGCTTTTGCAGGAAAGCTATTAGAAAGCCTTGCAGGAAAGAAAGACATAACAGAAAGAGCATCAGAATTCTTAAAAGACGAAATAAGTAAGAGATTTAATTAGAATAAAACCTATTAATTATGACAGTAAGAGAATTAAAAGACAAACTAAACCTTAGACTTGTATCAGGTGAAGAGGGATTAGATAATGTTATTGATGGAGGTTATACCTCTGATCTTTTGAGTGATGTTATGGGAAATGCAGAAATGGGACAGTGCTGGATAACCCTACAAACTCATAAAAACATTATGGCTATTGCATCCCTAAAAGACCTTGCTTGTATTGTTTTAGTAAAAGACCTTGAACCTAATTCCGACACCATTGATCAAAGCAACGAAGAGGGTATCCCTATTCTTTCAACAAGCAAAGAGGCTTTTGAGATAACTGGAGAGATATTTGCATTGCTTAAATAAGACTAATGCAATCCTTTAAGGCCGACTTGCACCTACATACTGTTCTTTCGCCTTGTGGTGATTTGGAGATGAGTCCCACAAATATCATTGCAAAGGCTAAGGAAAAGGGATTGGATTGTATTGCAATAACCGACCATAACTCCACTCTTCACGCAAAATTAGCGAAAGAGCTTGGCAAAGAAAATGGTATTTTCGTGGTTATGGGAGCAGAAGTTACCTCAAAAGAAGAGGCTCATTGCTTATGCTTTTTCCCAGATGAGAAGAGCTTAGATGAGTTTCAAATTTGGCTTGACGACAAGCTTATGAAAATCCCCCTTGATGAAGATAAGTTTGGATACCAGCTTGTGGTAAACCGTGAGGAAGAGATAATTGACCAAAAGGAATTCCTATTAATTAATGCAATTGACGCAGACCTTGACGAGATTTACGATAAGGTTCACTCCTTAGATGGATTATTCGTTCCAGCTCACATAAACAAAGGAGCCAATAGCCTTATCTCTCAACTTGGATTTGTTCCCCCAGACATAAAAGCCGATGCCTTTGAAATCTCACGCCACGTGTCAAAGACTAATTTCATCAAAAAGAACGCCTACCTAAAGAAATTCCAATTTATACAAGACTCCGACTCACATTATATTGATAGCGTAGGAGAGGTTTACTGCAATTTGATTATGGAAGAGCTAAGTTTCGATGAGTTTCGCTTAGCAATACGAGGACAAGAAGGACGTTATATAGAAACAATAATAGAATAAACAAATGAAAGACCTATCACTACATATCTTAGACCTACTCCAAAACTCAACCGCAGTTAATTCTACCCTTATAACCTTAGACATTGAAGACAGCATAAAGGATAATATATTTAGTTTTTCCATAAAAGATAACGGCAAAGGAATGACTAAGGAGTTCTTAGCAAAAGTAACCGACCCATATAGCACAACCAGGACAACAAGGAAGGTAGGCTTAGGACTTCCACTTATTAAGATGAATGCAGAAAACTGCAACGGAGAATTTAATATTGAGAGTGAAGTTGGCAAAGGAACAAAGCTTAGTTTTTCGTTTGAACATAATAATATAGATCGCCCACCACTTGGAGACCTTGCAGGAGTTTTCGTTTTGACTATTGCACAGAGCGAAGAAATAAGGTTTATTATGACCTATAAAACAGATAAAGACGTTTACGTTTTTGACACCCAAGAAATAAAAGAAGCCTTAGATGGAATACCATTTAATAATAATGATATTATTAAGTTACTAAGAGAAATGATAGAAGAAAATTTAAAAGAAATAGGAGCAAATGAGTAATATGAGTTTAGAAGAAAGAATAAATGCTGACATAAAAACAGCAATGTTAGCAAAAGACAGAGAAAAATTAGATTCACTAAGAGCCGTTAAAGCAGCAATCTTACTTATCAAAACAAGTAAGAGCGGAACAGAAGTGTCAGAGCAAGAAGAGATTCAAACCCTCCAACGCCTTGTTAAGCAAAGAAAAGAAGCGGCAATAACATATAAGGAACAAAATCGCCAAGAGCTTTACGATGTAGAAATATCTCAAGCTGCAATAATCGAAAAGTACCTACCTCAACAACTAAGTGAAGACGAAATACGCCAAACACTCCAAGCCATAATCAAAGACCTTGGCGTTACATCCCCAAAAGATATGGGCAGAGTTATGGGAGCAGCTCAAAAACAATTCGCTGGCAAAGCCGATAACAAAGTAGTATCACAAATAATAAAAGAACTATTAGGATAATAGATTTATCTCAAAACCTCAAACCAAGGCTACCACTTAATAATGGTAGCCTTTTTTATTTCCTTCGAGTTAGAGTGCTTATCAACCTAAAGGGCAAGAAATCCACATCGACGAATAATAAATCAAAACAAAGACCCTATAAAATGAATCAAAGGAATAAAAAATTAAAACGCCGTAATAATTTTCTAAATCAAAGAAAGGATTTCTTAAAACAGCGTTTCATTTTACTAACCTGCCACCTTACTATGAGTAACCCGCCACCTTACTCGAGTAACCTGCCACCTTACTATAAGTAACCTGCCACCTTACTCAAATAATCCTTTGTTTTACTAAACTAAACCTTTGATTCACAATAATATTCCTTAGTTTTACAACTCTTATAATTCGTCACTATAAATTCCTTGCTAATTCAAGCCTTAAACTAATAAATAATAAGTTTTTATTTTGGTTTTTTGCAAATAATGCTAACCCTTAAATCGTGGTTAATACGTTTTACTTCAAACTACTTTTCACTAACTCAATCTCTTCTTCGTTAAGTTCATAAAGTTGATAAACCAATATATCGATTTTAGATTCTATGGCAGTGGTGTCAGCAGAAGGATTTTGTTTTTTAGTAGAAAGAATATCATTTACAAGATTACCAATTTGTTGTCTGACTTCATTATTTCCCTTAGCTATTGGGATTTGACTGAAATATTCCCAAATCAGCTGATAACCATTTTGAATGGCTGTACAATATTTTGAAATTAACCACCAACCTACCAGAGAGTTTAAAATACCAAGAAGTACTTTATCGTCAGTGGGAATAAACCATATTGAATTGTTACAGTAAAAGCCTTCTTCATCATAGATAAAACAAGGTTTAACTTGAAAGACTTGATACATTATTTTTGGTTTTTCAAATTTAGCGTAATAATCACAAGCTCTTAACTCCCAATAATAATCTCCTTTGTCAGTTCTTATTTTTGCTTTATCTATGTACTGATTTAAGTGTTGATGAATTTCTGGGAATTTACTCTCAAACCATTCTTCAGGATTATCACCTCCAAATTTTTTAGTAAACCCTTTTGCAAATTTTAAAAGATATTTTGATGGATGTTTTGCTATATAAGGTTTTGCTTCTCGTCCAAGCAGAAAGGGGTGTATATGTTTCTTGTTCTCAGGATTAATATTTATTAATTGTTCTGCTTTTTCATTATCAATCACAAAGGCTTTAGTTAACCCCGTTAGAACTCCTCTCTTGGCACCATCTGTAATGTAGTTCTCTAATCTTTCTCCTTTTGAATTAACTTTTAAAAGAAGTTTTTGTTCTGCGGAATTAGATACGATCCATGTTTCATCACTTAAAGAATTGTGATTTATTTCATTGCTTACATGAGAAACGTAAACAGGGAAATTAGTAATGAAGTTAGGAGAGTTTATTTTTGATGTTTTGAATAAATCTTTTGGGGTCTCTTTGCTAGCAATTAGAATACAAGGATAAGTTGTTGCTTCATCAAAAACCTGGTAATCTCCAAAATCTATTATTTCTACAAGGTTTTGCTTTAATAAAAAACCTCTCGTAGGCTTTCCATATCCTGTTTGCATGAATTTATTTGGCATGATAAAGGTAAATATCCCTTTACTCTTTAATATGTCAAACCCTTTTTCAATAAAATAAATGTAAATATCAGCAGTTCCTGTATATAATTGATAATAAGATTTTAAATAGGGTTTTATATCTTTAATCTCTTCCTGTCTTATATATGGCGGATTCCCAATCACAACATCAAATCCTACAAAGTCTCCATCCTTATTCAGCACTTCAGGAAACTCGAATCGCCACTCAAAAGCATTTTCAAATATTTTGTTGTTCTTTATTTCTTCAATTTGCTCTTCTAGTTTATTAATTTCATCGGTTAGCTTCTTCATCTTATTGTTCAACTCCCGTTTCTCTTTTTTCGATTGTTCAAAAAGGGCAGTTTGGTTGGCTAGCGTATAGTGTTGTCCTTTTATTTTATGCAAGCGTGCCATCATTGGGTCGTTGGATGCTATCTCGCTTCTGAAATCATTCTTGATGTGGTCAATCAAACGCATCATTTCTCGCTTCTCCTCTTTGTTGTGCGCATTTCGATAAGTGGACACAGCAAAGCGATAGTTATCGATAGTCCATTTGCTTTTCTTCAATGCTTTACCCAAGTTGGAATCAATGGGAAAACGACTGATAAGCGTATTGCCACACTTAATATTAATATCGATATTAGGTAGTGTCTCTAGTTCGGTTTCGTTTTTATAGTAGGCATTTTTGAGTAATTCTATCCACAAGCGTAATCGACATATTTTAACCGAGTTGGGATTGATGTCAACTCCAAACAGACAATTCTCTATAATGGTTTGTTTTTCGTGAAATAGCGCCTCCTGTATGCGTTGACTCTCTCGGTTGGTTGGGTTGTATTCAAATATGCTCCCATCTTCATCGGTAACAATTAGTTCATCGTTTTCCACCTCTACATGATACTCTTTCAGCCTTAGTCCATCCCTATCTTTCAATATTCGTAGGTCGTTCTTAATTGTAATAATTTCATTTAGGGCAGACACTAGAAAATGTCCTGAACCGACCGCAGGGTCGCATATCTTTAAGCTGTTTACTATGTTGTTAGCTTCATCCGTATCATCAATTTTATTATAGAGATGACTGATTGTTTCGCAATTCCATTTCTTTTCTTCGTTGAACTTCTTTATGACAGCTTTTCGGATGGTCTCCCTGCACATATACATTGTGATGAAACCTGGAGTGAAAAACGATCCATCTTTGTATCCGTTTATCTTCTCGAATATAAGACCCAACACAGAAGCATTGATAAGGGTTTTATTATCTTCCTGAATCTCTTCGGAACCTTCGCTAGTAAAATCGTATGCATCCAAAAACTTAAAAAGGTATTCAAGAGGGTTAAGGTTGCCTTTTAGTCTCTTTCCGTTTTCATCTTTAAGCACAGTTGCACTGTAAATAGGCATCGGTCTGTTGTCGCCCAAGTTACTAATCAATAGGGTGGTGTGCTCTAATTCGGTTGGTTCGAAGAGTGAGCTGTTTAGGTAAGGCACTTTCTGAAATGCATCTTTGGTGGTAACACCACGTTCATCTTGTTTGCGTGCAAGTACTTTAAAGAAAAGGCTGTTAAGGTCGTCGTAATTTTCTATTTTATCTAAGTTGAGAAACAAGTACGATTCATTTCCTTTGTGATATTTTATAAGCTGTGCCTCAAGTAGCTTAAGGAAAAGGATTCTGTTCATCCAAGTAATGTTCAATTCTAGGGCAACATTGAAAAGCCTTTCTTGCATATTATTACCATATAGACTGGGCTTATCCAATCGACTAATTTTGTCTAGACTGTCCAGTTCATTGATGGTATTTTCAAGGATGGAACCTATGTTACGTTTTCCCTCTTTTTCTCTTTCAATAACCTTTTTACCTCCCTCTTTTGTTTCACTCAATCCCATTATGTGCAATAGCTCTTCGTAGAAACGTTTGTCAAGAGTGTTGCTGTCATTTGCAAATGGGAGTTTAAGAAGGTGTTCGGGTGAGAATAGTTTGAATAGTGCAATTAGTTTGTTGTCGTCTTTGTCATTCTCGTTTCTTAGTGGCATTTCATAATCTCGTATATCAAAATAGGTGTATTCAATATCTTGTGAGATGCTTTCGATGAATGGGTGAGCAATTTTGTCGTAGAAGAAACTTGTTTTAATTTCGGACATCTTACCGCTTTCAAATTCATTAAATTGGCGTACAAGTTCCTTGTTTTGGGCAAAGATGCGATCAAATAGATTAGCGTCAAAGATATACCATTCGTAACTGTTAGTTATTATAAGGTGTTTTATTTCGATATTCTTATTTGTGATTCGCTCACGCAAGTAATAGAGTAGCAATTCGTGAAAGGCTTTTGCATTTACATTTTGCGTAGTAATCATCTCCCATTTGTTCGTAGGTTTCTTTGTCTCGATAATTACACCCACCGAACTTGCTCTGTTTTCTCCGTTATGAATTACCAGGTCTGACCTGTCCTTGGTGTTAATATAATGATTTGGTTCGTAGTAGGTTTGTTTCAAAAAATAAGTTACAAGGTTCTTGTGATACTCTTCCGATTCAGTATCATTAATCCTATCAAGTAATTGAATGAGATTTTTCTTAAAATCATTTACTTCCTCTCTATTGGGTTTCATTTTCAGATATGCCTTGTTGAGAGCCTTTCGTGGTTTCAGTTGTTTTAGATTCATTCTATTACTCATTTATCTTAGTCGGTTAAATTGAAGATTAAAGAACTATTCTGCTTTATATCAAAGACACACTTGCAATAACACATTTACAATGTTTGTGTCACTTTAGAGAAAGGTGTTTTAATTTGTTTTTAATTAACAACACACAACTCTACATTGAACGAAAACGCAATGTTATAAATCTTGTTTAATTGAGAATTGCTGTTTGCAATTGCAAATATACAAAATCCTCTTACATAAGTTTATAATTATGCAATCAAATTAACTTAGTAATGTAGTGGATAGGTTATTGATCTTAGAAATGCTTCGTTTTTAAAGAAACCTAATAAACGTGTATGCTTGATTGGGCGGAGGGGATATAGTCAATTCCTAACCAAGTTATGCAAAGTAGGATTAGGGATATTATTAGTATCCATAATGATATTTTGATATTGATTTTATTTAGGCGGGAATGGATATAGACTAAGTAGGCGGTTGAGGTTAGGAATGCCCATGTTTCTTTTGGATCCCATGACCAGTAATGTCCCCAAGCTTCTTTTGCCCATAAACAGCCCATAAGTAAACCAAGGGCAAGGAAACCAAATCCGATATAGACTAGGTTGTCGATTAGGTTTTCTAATTTAAAATCTACTTTTTTGTTTTCTATCTTTCTTAATAGGATTATGCCAGCTATTGTTGCTGCTCCTAACATTGAATATGATATAATATATGCAGTTACGTGAGGAATAAACCAAAGACTTTGTAGGGCTGGCATGAGGGTTTGGGAATGGATTTCTGGTTTTACGAGGTTGATAATTAGAAATACTATTCCGACTATGGAGGTATAGATAATTAGCCAAGGGTATTTCCATATCTTATAGGTTATATAGCCTACGAGGGTTATGAAAAATGAATACCAGAGTCTTGTTTCTCCTATTGTTCTGAATGGTGGGCGTTTTAGGCTAAGCCAAAATAGGATGATAAATGTTAGGAGTATTGCTATGCCTAAGAGGAAAAGAATATTAGATATTTTCTTGTATTTTTGTTTATATATTAGTATAGATGCTAGTATCCAGCATATTATTGAGCCTATTGCAAAGAAAATAAAGTTTGTCCAGGTCATTTCTTATAGTTTATTCCAAAGATTATTAAAAATATTGAGCCTAAGAATATCATCCCTATTCCAATATATACAAGTCTTAACCATGGGTCATAAACTAATTCAAAGCTCGAATAGGTTGAGAGTTTGCCCATATTATTGTCGTAGCCGTATTGGTATATCTTCCAACTTCCTATTGTCATTGGGTGATTTACTCTTATATCTCCTTTAAGATGTTCTTCATCTTTTGTGTAAACATCAACATTTGAGATATAGGATTTTGTTTCTGGGGGAGTCATCACAAGTGCAAAGGTTGAGTCAAGGTCTATTGATTGAGGGAACTGTACTGAACTTCCAGAGGATACCCATTCTGTCTTTTGAGTCTTGCCTTTTACTGTAATTAGTGCAGCAGGAGTTGAGGCTTTCATTGGAACTTCCTTAAATGTTCTGTCTGAATTTCTTACTGCATTATGTATATATTCTACTAACTTTATCTTGTAGCCAAAGAGATTAGCCTCTTCTTTTGCATTTGTATCTATTTGGTAGTAATTTGGTTTGCTCGTAGGTTGCACTTCTCCTGTTTTCTTATTAATTACGGCAAGTTTAGGGATATATTCTTCTATTGTAAATTCATTTAACTGAATTGCAATTGGAAGCTCTTCAACCTTTTGTTCTTTATCGAAGACCCTCCACTCTGTTTCTCCAACCTCAACATACATTATATAACGGTTCATATCAGCATAGCCTAAGCCAGAAGAGAAAAGAAAGAGCCACAAGCCTAAGTGGTTTAATATGAAAACAAGGTATTTCTTTGAGAATGCAGGCTTTCTTTTTGCAATGATTGAACCAAGTGAGATTAGGATAAGGAAGTAAATAAGGACAAATGCCCATGAGGATGTCATTTGAGTAAATCCTAAGAGCTGAAATATATTTGCTTTCTCATTTAAGGGGATAGCTTCTTGCCTTGTTATACCCATTATGAGTGCAAGAAGGGTTATTGCGATAAGCAAAGAGACTGATAAATGGACAGATGTAAGCCATTTAAAAAAAGCTTTCCTTTTAAATATTGAGGATATGACTGAAAACAATATAATGCCTATTCCTATATATATATTAAAAGGAAAGCTTAGTAAGTAGAAATTAAATCCACCTATTGTTGTTTGAAGCGAAAAACCAACTATGATTATTCCAAGTACAATTACTAGACTTTCTTTATAGCTCCATGGGGTTTGCCAAATCTTTCGCTTATCTTTATTCATAGTAATGTGTTAGTCAATTTGAATAATGTAATAGCTATTTATAGTTTTGTTGTTAGTTTACCTTCTTTTTTAGCTTGTTCTAACCACTTTGGAGGAGTTGTATTTAACCATTCTTTCTTTTCTTTATTAAGCTTGTCCATATCAAGACCTATGTATTTTTGAGCCTTAGCTTTTGTTGATATATCTGGCATAGAAATATCTTTCACTCCGTAGTTGAATAATACTCTTTGAAGTTCAAGTTGTGCTTGCATTGCTTTGTCAAGACCATGAGCTAATATCCTTTGAGCCTCAACAGGTGCATGGAAAGTTGAGCCATGTGATGCAACAACAAAATCCCAACGCCATTGTGATTGACGAAGAAGTTTTAAAACACCTTGCATTTCTTTTTCAGTTGCTCCCTTATCCCAAGCAGTCTTTGCCATGATATGAGTTTTAGCAAGTTCTTTTTCTAATCTATCTCTAATTTCTAGAGCCTTGTCTTGGTACTCATAAACATAACCCATTAGCTTTTCTTCACTATCTCTATGACAGGTTTGACAAGTTGATTCTATGTTTTTAAGAGGACTCATTACATGGTGATCAGAATACTTAATACCTCCTTCAGAAATATAAGGCATATGACAATCTGCACAAGATAAACCTCTTTGAGCGTGTGGTCCTACTGAAAATAACTCATAGTCTGGGTGCTGAGCCTTTAACATAGGAGCTCTCGAAAGTGCATGTGTCCAGTCAGAGAAGTTTGCATCATCGTAGTATTTTTCAATTGCTTCAACAGTTGTTCCTCCATCCCAAGGGAAGGTTAGGTAGTTTCCGTCTTTTGTGAAATGATATTCAACATGACATTGAGCACAAGCAAGAGTTCTCATTTCTTGTGGGCTTGACTGTGTTATATCTTTTCCTTGACGAGCAAATGCTTCAATAAGCGCAGGACGAGTTATGGTTAGAGCCATAGTTTTTGGGTCATGACAATCAGCACAACCAATTGGATTAACTATTTCTTTTCCCAATGCTCCCCACTGTTGTTTATAGAACTTATCTATACCTAATTCATTCATCATTCTTGGAACATCTGGTCCTTTACATGTCCAACAAGTTGCTGGTTGAGGTCCATCACTATCATTTATTGGAGTTCCTGTTCTAAGAGTATGAGTTACATCTTCAATTGTGTAAGCATGACCTCTTGGAGCAGTGTAGTCCTTCGAAAATGAATAACCTGCCCAAAGAACAACCATTTCTGGTCTTGCCTCTAAGACGTCTTGCTTATGATTCCCTAAGTGCTTGCTTTGGAAATCCATTTCTTTTGTCTTCTTCCATGTGTCGTATTCTCTTGGATAATTAATACCCCACTCTTCAGAATGAGTGTTAATTCCTTTTATTTCCACCTTCTTATTGCTGTAGAGGGTGGCAATTTCGGCTCTTCTTTCCGTTATTGAGGCTGCAAGTAAGCCTAAAAGAAATACTGCGACCATTACGACTGCAAAAATAGACCAACCTATGATAGGTCTATTCTTAATTGCTTGAGATAGTTTTTGCATGATTTTCATATTATTTCATTTTATTTTTTAACCAATTGGGAACAGGCGATTTTGGAAGAGGAGCAAGAGAATTAGGAGAAGAAGATATATTGCTTATTTTTGTGTGAGGAACATTTTGATGACACTCCCAACAAACCTTTGCTTTTCCTTCTTTTGCTTCATTATAAGAATACATACCCGTTTTGACAAGGGCTGTGTTTAGTTGTTCATGACAACGGATACAGTTGTTCATGATAACATTATTACTTGCATTTCTCGGCCTGATGACCTGAGGTTCTGCATGAAATGTAAAAACAGCTGAATGGAATAAACCATCAGCTGCTTTAAAGTAGTATTTATTAAAAACGTTATTATGAGGAACGTGACAATCATTACAATTGGCAAATTCACGATGAGAACTATGCGACCAAGCATCGTAGTAAGAGTCCATAATATGACAATTAATACAAGCCTCTGGGTCATCGGATAGATAAGAGTGGAGCCTCGACATATACATTGAATAGGCCGAAAGACCTACAATAACTCCACCAATAATAAACATTGGTAGAATTAGCCAAGACGGAAAATAACTCAAAAACTTTTTCATATTACATTATATTAGTTTTTATTTTGAATTACTTTTACTCTAATTATCTTAGAGCAAAGCTTACTATGATGATATATATATGGTCAAATTCATCTCTCTATTTTTAGATAGTCTCTTCTGATACAATCTTTGCAAGAATAAACTCAAGGTTCATTCTTGAAATATTAGAACGCTTAATTTCCTTAGGACATTCTGCCTCGCAAGCATAAGTATTAGTGCAGTTACCAAATCCTAATTCATCCATCTTAGCAACCATTTTCTGAACTCTTATTGCTGCTTCTGGTTTTCCTTGTGGTAGAAGTGCAAGTTGTGTAACTTTTGCTCCAACAAATAGCATAGCAGATGCGTTCTTACATGCTGCAATACAAGCTCCACAACCTATACATGATGCTGAGTCCATTGCCTGGTCTGCCTTATGTTTCGCAATAGGAATTGCATTACCGTCTGGAACACCTCCTGTCGATACTGAAACATAACCACCTTCTTGAATCATTTTGTCAAGAGCAGTTCTGTCAACAACTAAGTCTCTAATTACAGGGAAAGGTTTTGCTCTCCATGGTTCAATTGTTATTGTTTCAACTCCTTCAAACTTTCTCATATGAAGTTGACAGGTAGTTACTGCATCATCAGGTCCATGAGGACGTCCATTTATATATAATCCGCACATTCCACATATTCCTTCACGACAATCGTTATCGAAACATATTGGATGTGATAATTTATTTACAAGACTTTCATTTAATATATCCAACATCTCTAAGAAAGAACAGTCGGGTGAAATGTCTTTTATTTTATATGTCTCGAAGCGTCCTTTAGCTTTTTGGTTTTCTTGACGCCAAATTTTTAATGTAAAATCCATCTTACTTGTAATTTCTTTGTTGAACGTTAATAAACTCGTAATTTAATTCTTCTTTATGCATTATTGGTTCTTGTCCTTCACCTTTATACTCCCACACTCCAACAAACATAAAGTTCTCATCATCTCTTCTTGCTTCACCCTCATCAGTAACATATTCTTCTCTATAATGTCCTCCACAGCTTTCTTCTCTTTGAAGAGCATCTTTTGCCATAACCTGTGAAAGTTCTATATGGTCTGCAAGGCGTAAAGCTTTTGCAAGTTCAGGATTCATTGAAGTCATATCGCCAGTTACTCTAACATTTGACCAGAACTCTTTCCTTAAATCTGCAAGCATAGGGATTGCTTTAGTTAGTTTCTCAGCATTTCTTCCCATTCCAACATATTCCCACATAATGTGTCCAAGCTCTCTTTGAAGAGTATCAACTGTTTTTTCTCCCTTGATAGCCATTATGCTTTCAAGTTTTTCTCTAACTGATTTCTCTGCATCATCAAACTCTTGGTTTTCAATTGAAACTCTTAGTTGGTGAATTTTGTCTGCAAGGAAGTTTTGCATTGTATAAGGAAGTACGAAATAACCATCAGCCAAACCTTGCATAAGTGCAGATGCTCCTAAACGATTAGCTCCGTGGTCAGAGAAGTTTGCTTCTCCTGTTGCAAATAGTCCTGGAATGGTTGTTTGAAGGTCGTAGTCAACCCAAAGTCCTCCCATTGTATAGTGAACAGCTGGATAAATCATCATTGGGTTTTGGTATGGGTCAACGTCAACAATCTTTTCATACATTTGGAAAAGGTTACCGTAACGTTCTTGAATCTTATCTCTTCCCAAACGCTCAATTGCTGTTTTGAAATCTAAGTAAACTGCAAAGCCTGCCCCTACTCCATATCCTGCATCACAACGTTCTTTAGCTGCTCTTGATGCAATATCTCTTGGAACTAGGTTGCCAAAAGCAGGATATCTTCTTTCTAAGTAGTAGTCTCTATCCTCTTCTTTAATTGTAGTAGGATTAAGCTTACCTTCTCTAATTGCTTTTGCGTCTTCTATATTTTTTGGCACCCATATTCTTCCGTCATTTCTTAGTGACTCAGACATAAGTGTTAGTTTCGATTGGTATTCTCCCTTAACTGGAATACAAGTTGGGTGAATTTGAACAAAACAAGGGTTAGCAAACATTGCTCCCTTATGGTAACATTGAACAGCTGCCGAACCATTACATTCCATAGCATTAGTTGAAAGGAAGTAAACATTTCCATAACCACCTGTTGCCATTACAACTGCATGTGAACTCCAACGTTCAAGCTCTCCTGTTTGAAGATTTCTTGTAATAATTCCTCTTGCTTGTCCATCAATAACAACAAGATCCATCATTTCTCTTCTTTCGTACATCTCAACAGTCCCAGCCTTTATTTCTTTTGATAGTGCAGAATAAGCACCTAAAAGAAGCTGTTGTCCTGTTTGACCTTTTGCGTAGAATGTTCTACTAACTTGTGATCCACCAAAAGAACGGTTATCTAAAAGTCCAGCATAATCTCTTGCAAAAGGAATACCTTGTGCAACTCCTTGGTCAATTATACTATTTGCAACTTCTGCCAAACGATAAACGTTTGCTTCTCTTGCACGGTAGTCACCTCCTTTTATTGTATCATTGAATAATCTTTCAACACTATCACCATCGTTTTGATAGTTCTTTGCTGCATTTATTCCTCCCTGAGCTGCAATAGAGTGAGCTCTTCTTGGAGAATCTGATATGCAAAATATCTTAACATTAAAACCCAAAGCCCCTAATGAAGCAGCTGCTGATGAACCTGCCAAGCCTGTCCCCACAACAATAACATCTAATTTTCTTTTGTTTGCAGGATTAACTAATTTTTGACTTGACTTATATTTAGTCCACTTTTCCGATAGCTGACCTTCTGGTATTTTGGAATCAAGTGTGCTCATATCTTATTATTTTTATTTTTTATTTTTAAATTTAATCTTGTTTTGCTTTAATTGATTTCTATTACTAAAGCATAAACATAAGCCAAAGTGGAATAACTGAAAAACCTAATGGTATTAAAACAGCGTAAGCCAAAGCTACTACATCAACAATTGGTGTGTATTTCTTGTGATTAAGTCCAAGAGTTTGAGCTAGTGAACCAAGTGCATGGAAGAGGTGGAAACCTAATACAATAAACACTATCAAGTAGATAATAGAATATGTTTTATTAGCAAAAAGCTCTAAACTCATATTATAGAAGTCAGGCTCATATTCTTTGAAATCCTCACCAAGATAAGTCTTAATATCATCTTTAGTTAAATTCACTAGATGCTTTCCACTTTTATCCTTTTTATCAATTTTATTTTTCAAAAGTAGCTGCTCTACAAATGATTCATTCCCTTCAATAGTCTCACCATTTAAAAGACTATTTTCCTTTTCTTGGAAATGCTTATCAACTTGTTCTATTTCCGCTGAGTATTTTCCTTCAACTAAATCGAACTTAACGAAGTAGAAATTGATGAAGTGAATAACTAAGAAACAAGCAATAACACCACCTGTCCAAATCATGTAACGAGACATAAATGGAGTTTTGGTTTTTGTTGACACTTTGTAGCGAATTGGACGTGCCAAGAAGTTTTCAATAGTAAGTATTATAGCAATGATTATGTGGAATAACACAGATGCTAAGAGTACTATTTCAAATACTTTCACAATGTAGTTTGTACCCATGAAATGACTTGCATTTCGATACCACTCTCCACCATCTTCTCTCAATAGGCATAAATTAATACCTAAATGGACTGGCAAAAACAGCAGGAGGAATAATCCAAAAGCTGCAAGTGCAATCTTTTTTGTTATGGAGGCAAATTTTATTAGTTTCATAGATTTTTTGCGTTTTATTTATATCAATAATATTTATTTATCTAATAATAATGTAGGTTGCAAAGTTAATAATAATATTTCAATTGTCAAATTCGCAAGACTCAAATTCACAAGATATGTTCAAATCTTTATTTTATTATTAATAGCCTTTTTTATTCATACAAAGCCAATAATCAAAGCTTTTATCCAATGCAAATATAGTTAAAGTATAGAATAAAACAATAATTTTCTAAGTCTTTGTTTTAATTTTTTCTTTCTTTGATTCAGAAAATTCTTTCAGCGTTTTAATTTTCTATCTCTGCGTTTCATTTTTCAGAGAGTTTAAACCCCTATTAACTATTGAAATATTGAAGAATCAATAGTCATCATTTGCAAGATATATTTCTTCTATTATTTTACTTATATCTTCATTAACAGTATTTAAACTCTGCTTACATTCTTGAATTAGACTAAGTGCGATTTTTATTTTCTCTGTCATCTCATCAATTGCAATATCACCCTTTTCTAAGTCCTTCACTATTTTTTTTAGCTCTTCAAATTTTTGAGTATAGGTCTCTGTTTTCATATCTTGTTTAGTTTTTCAATGTCCTCAACTCTTGATATTATTTTTCCATCTGCAAAGAGGGTTATTAGCGTTTCTCCTTTTTCAACCTCAGAAGCTGTTTTTACTATTTTATTATCAATATATGATATTGAATATCCTCTTTTCAATAAGTTTTTTGGATCTAAGATTTCAAGTATTTGCTGAAAATGATTTAGAGTTTGATTTTCTCTTTCAATTCTTTTTGATGCACTATTAAATATCTTTTGATTTATTTCTTTAAGAGTCTGGTCAAATGTTCTAAAGCTTGAAATTATATAGTCGGCAAGGTCGGTTGGGGTTATTGCTGTTTTGTTTGAGACCATTTCTGAAACTGTTTCATTGGTTGAATGTCCAATTCCAGTTAGGATAGGCAAAGGAAAATCTGCTATTCTCTTAACTAAATTATAATTATTGTAGCAAGCAAGACCTATATCGCCTCCGCCTCCTCTGATTATTAGCACGCAATCGAAGTGGTTTTTTACAATTTCTATTGTATCCAATGCCATAATCATACTTTCTACTGCGTTATCACCTTGTAATAGCGAGGGGAAAAGATGAGTGAAAATCTTATAATGAGGCTCTTCCTTTTTAATTATATTAATGAAGTCAGAATAACCTTTACTTGTTTCAACTGATATAATTGCTAATCTTTTTGGGAGAAAAGGCATTTTAAGTTTTCTATTTTTATCCCAAAGACCTTCTTTCTTTATCTTTTTTATTGTTTCTTGACGCTCCTTTTCAAGCTCTCCAAGAGTGAAGAGAGGGTCAATATCTAAAATTCTTAGACTTAGTCCATAGAGGGCGTCAAAAGAAATCCTACAATGCAATAGGGCTGTTATTCCTTCTTTTATTGGCTCTTTGGTTATGGATATGAACTTATTATTAATTCTATTATAATCATCTTTCCAAATTAAGGCTCTGGTTTGGGCTACTATTTTGTTTTCAACCTTTTCAACTAAATCGGGATAGGAATGTCCAGAATAAACATAATGGTTAAGTCTCATGATTTCTGCTTTAACCCAAAAGCTTGAAGTGTAGCGGTTGAGCAAAGTTTTCTGAATGCTTGAAAGAGTTTCAAGAAGGGTAAAGTATTTGATTGGATTATTTTCCTCTTCTTCCATAGCTAAAACTTTTTACGCCACTCAATCAGATGTTTTTGATAGCTTTTGTAGAAGTATTTAAACCATTTATCATTCTTGAATTTATCGTCAACAATATTACTTTCTCTTATTTTATCGGAACGTTTAACAAGGTCAAGAGACATCATCATCCCTATTTTCCTTTGAGCATCTTTTGTTTGTTTTCTATTATAGCCCAAATCTTTTAATGCTCCTAAGGCTTCAAGCGAACTAAAATATAGCCTATATTTAATTACCTCTTCAATACTTTTGATTATTAGGTCGTCATTGCCAATATTAACTAAGATTGTTCTTAGCATTTGGTGCTCTACACTCATTTCCCAAAGAGCGTTTTCTGTCCAAAACTCTTCCAAAGCAGCATAGTCTTTTATAAAACCTAATGTGTCGCCAATATCGAGTTTTTGCATAACACTTTGCTTCATGCCAACATATTCCAATGGTTTTTCAATCTGTCTTTTCAAAAGTCTAACCTTTTGTTTGTCTAATCTACATTCAAAAGAGCCTTTAACCTGCATTGCAGTGTTGATTAATTGGTCTGCTTTGTAGAAATCGTTTCTCCTTATGCAGTCAAGGATATTATAAACAAAACCATCTACTTCGTCTTGTTTCTTTTCACAAACTTTCTTATCGATAACCCTTAAATAGCTATTCATTATGTTAACTATCGTAGGGTCGTTTTCCATTTTATAGGTAGTGATTAGATCGTTTGTTTTAGCAACTAAACTATCTGCTTTACTTACTTCTCCTTGGAAAATTGAATACTCAGCTGCCGACATTCTTCTTGCAGTTATTTCTCTAATAGCTGAGGTGTACATCTTATCAACTTCTTTCTTTTCGGCATCAATTTTTGCAAGACGGTTAGCAGACTCTAAAACTTCCAAAGCCTTCTCATAGTTGTTAACAGTCATAAATGTTCTACTTTCGAAGAACTTATCGTCTATTTCTTTTCTTAGGTTCTTTGTTTTGGTTTGTTCAACAGCTAAGGATTTCTCAGGTAAAGGGTTGTCGGAGGATGGGATATACTGTTTTTCAATTTCCTTAACCTTTGCCTCAGCATCCGAAAGGCTATCCTTAACGAATTTAGCATATTGTTCAGTGTAGCCTTGAACAGGACTTGCATTTTCAATGGAGTCAAGCTTTTGATCTGTTGGAGTAATTGTTCCTATAATCTGTGCAAGCAGCCTAAGCATTTCAGCTTCATATTCTCCACCAACTAATGCAAGCAATTCTTTTGTTTTCCTAATTAGGTCGTGTTTAGCTTCGTTATTTTTTGCTGAGTTAAGTTCTTTTATTTGAGAAATATAAGAGTTAACAATTGTTCTTACAAGATTGTCGAAGCTTGTTGTGTCAGTTATTGATTGTCGGTTTCTTTGGAAGTAATCGTAGGTGTTTTGGACAAAATCAGCGGCAACATCTGCTCTTCCAATATTTATAGCTTTATTAGTAACCTCAACATGGTCTTTATAAATTCCTGACCTACATCTATCGAGATTTTTCTGAACAAAAGACTTATTGCAAATACCGTATATATCAACCTCGCAATAAGAATTAAGTTCAGTTAGGATATCAACAGCATAAGCATATTTGCCTTGATTGATTAGGGATATTGATTTAAGGAGGTTTTTGTCATAAGCAAATGCAATTAAGTTTTGACATAGCTGAGTTTCTTCCTCGTCAGGACTCATATTTGACAGTATGTTAGTGAGCTTATTAGTTGTTAAGACTATTTGTCCACTATCTAAACTTATTTTTGCCAACTGATAGTTCGCCATCACATTATTTGGTTGAACCTGTATGGCTTTATTAAGAAATTCACTTGCTTTTTCTTTATGATTATTAGCAATTGCACCAATAGCTTTTCTATAATACCAATCTCCAACCCTTGGTTCCAAAAAATCAAGCATTTCCTGATTTTGTTTTGCAAGGGTTTTTAGTTCAAATAGATTTGAATAGATTTGATTGTCGGTTTTATGTATTTCATACTTTTCAAGAGTTTTGTTAGCTGTTTGAAGTTGATAGGTGTAAACAGGTATCATATCGAGATTTTCAGAAGATATCTGAGACAGGATTTCTATCTGCTTATGTATGTCAGACAGAATACCATTTCTCTGTGAATCGGATAAGACTTGAGATATCGATATAAATGGTATTGATAAGAAGAGTATGATAACAAAAAAACGCTTTAGCATATTATTATTTTATGTTTTTAGTTGCTAATTAATCTATTACAAAATGAATAATTATTTTGAGTTATTCTTTTATTTTGTTTGTGGTATTATTATTCTTGCTGATGTTTTTGGATTAGCAATTGTATCGCATCCATTTACACATCCACCTGGACAAGACATTACTTCAATGAAATTCCCTGGACATTCTCCAGTTTTTGCATATTGTTTAAGTTGGCGAATATTAGCTTTATTCAATCCGTCAATAATAATTTCATTTACTACAGATGCATCTGTAAGCGTTTGTTTAACTGAATCAACAACTCCTGCAATCATTGCAAAACCTCTTCCGTGACCAAAAATGCTTGGATCAAATTCCGTAGGTTCACAATTTTCAATATCTATTTCTGCTGCATTGAAAAGAGCTTCAAGTTCTTCGTAAGTTATGACATAGTCAACCTCTTCTGTCCTAAATGCTTCACTTCTTTTCCCAACACAAGGGCTTAGGAAAACTGTAATAGCATCTGGGTTTGCCTCTTTAACCAATTTTGCAGTATAAACCATAGGAGAAAGTGTAGTTGAAACATAAGGCACTATTTCAGGAATATGCTTATAAACTAAGTTCATCCAAGAAGGACAGCAGGATGTTGTCATAAATGGTGCTCCCTCATGTAGCCTTTCAAGCAGTTCTTCTCTTTCGTGCTCTGTTGTTACGTTTGCTCCCTTTGCAACTTCCACAACATCATCAAAACCTAATTGTTTAATTGCAGTAAGAACTTTTCTATAATCGCTTTTGAATTGTCCTCCAAGTGAAGGTGCTGCCAATGCAACAACTTTACCTCCTTTAAGAATATGTTTGAAAACATCAACCATAAAGGTTTTTTCCATAATTGCACCAAATGGACAAGCTACCATACATTTCCCGCAATAAATGCATTTATCTGGGTCAATATGTTCTATTCCATTTTCATCTTTTGATATTGCATTAACAGGACATGATTCCTCACAAGGAACAGGTTGAAAAATGATTGCATGGAAAGGACAAGCCTGCATACATAGACCACAATTAATACATTTTGATGGATCAATTATCGCTTGAGTCTCTCCAATTTTTATTGCATCTTTCTTACAAGCATATATACATGGTCTTGCAACACAAGTTCTGCAAAGGTTAGTTACCACATAACTACTTTTCACACAAGATGAACAAGCCTCATCAACAACTGTCATCATAACATCAGAGGTCTCATTTCTCTCAATTGCTTTTACTGCATATTCAGAAATTGGGGTTAACTCATCTGTTTCATCATATATATTATATCCTAAAAGAGCCATAAGTTTATATCTTATAACTGCTCTTTCTTTGTGAATACAACAGCGAGTCTTGACAGCTTCCCTTGGTCTCATTTCCACAGGAATTCTATCAATCTTTTCTATAACTTTATCTTCTATTATCAGTTTTGATAATCTTTGTATTATCTCACGACGAATCTCTACCGCATTATTTATTGCCATAGTAATCTAAATTATTTTTTTGTTAATGATAAAAAATCTATCTCTCTATTCCTAATTGGGAATATATCTCATTGAGTAGCTTTTCTTCTGTACATTCTGTAATTAAAATATCTCCTACTTTTGCATAAGGAGGTTTTGATGTTTCTTTTTCTTCATCACAACCAAGGCATGCAGAGCCAACAAAGACAACTTTATCCTTTATTTCTTCAGGAAGATTGTCTTTTATTTTTATTAGGTCAGAACCTCCTGTTATGTAGCAGTATGTTCCCACACATATTCTTATATTTAACATATTTAATTTGGTATTAAGGGTTGGTATTATATAAATTTTAATTTAACAGTCTTCATATATTTTTCCTCTAATAGAGAGGCAAGTTTTTTAACTACATTTCGTCTAATTTCAAGTTCAACAGGAAGTGAAGGGTCTTGATGAGCTATGTTTATTTTGGTTCCAGCGACAATATCAATAATATCTGCATCTAAAATCATTCTATACATATCCCAGTGAGGTCCCTTGTGGTCTAAGTTTTTTGGAATATCTTCTTCCAAAATTGACGCAAGAGAACCTAAGGTGATAATACCCTCAGTAACTAAATCAATCCCTTCCATTTTTGAAGAAGGAGGCAGATCAGCAATAACATTATTCAAATCAATCAGGATTTCAAGATTAAGCTCTCTTGATACAATTTTTGAGGTTGTTCCTCCACAAACGATCTTCTTTCCTTTGTAATCCCTAATTATTTCAGCAAGGTATTTATCTTTGGCTTCAGTGAAAGGAGGTCCAGTGCAAATTAATAGTCTTCTTGGTTCTCTAACATAAAAAACAACACAGCTTGTATCATCTTTTGGCTTGAGAATATCATTGAGGTCGGCCTGCTTAACAATTTTTCGAGAAAGTTCACGGGCAGATATGTCTATATTCTCATGTATAGTATTAATAATAAATTCATTTACCCCATCACCCCAGCCAAAAGGCATATTCATATTTCCTATTCCCGATTGAGTTACTCCATCGGAAAAGAAAACTAATCTATCTTCTTTTTGAAGTAATATGTTGGAAAGCTTAATAGTTCTGGTATCTGAATTTGTGCTTGATAGTTTAGATTCAATTATTAAATTTTCTGATTGAAGTTTTATGATTTTGTTGTCTCTAACTAATATTAATGATGGATTATCATATTCAACAATTTTACCATTCCCATCAGATTCAACGTCAACAATAGTGAAAGTGGAATAGCTAATATTTCTAATGCTATCGACAGGAAGAGTATCCATAATTGTTTTTGCAGTTCGAGTTATTGGCTCTCTTCTTATTCGAAAGTTTAAAGCCATTGAAGCAGTCATTGTTGAAAGAACATTTGCCTTAACACCTGAACCAAGTCCGTCTGACATAACTGCAATAGTTCTGTTTTCCTTTATTGATTTATGCATTAATACACTATCCCCACAAACAATATTACCATATTTGTTGTGTTGAAAAGAACCCACTTCTATAAAGAGTTTGTTAGTATCTTGCAACATATTTTTACTTAATTATTTGAACCTTTTGATTCTTTTTCAGAGTGCGATTCAAGAATTGAGTTTAACATTGATTCAGTAAATGAAGCATTCTCTCCAAGAAGAAAGGCAATTTGTTGAACTACTTTCATGTTTTCCATAATTACTTCTTTAGTCCTATTAAGTACTAAATCTTCTCTTACCTGAGGTGAGTGAAGGTTTTGAATCAAGCCACAAACAAGGGTATGGTTTTGAATAGATAATATTGAAACATTATAGTAACTTTCACCATCTCTTATGTCTTGGTCAACAAGATCAACTCCTGTTTGAAGAACCTGTGCAAATAGTTTATGGAATGAAACAAGCTTAGTAAAGTCTGCATTTCTTAGTCCTGGATTTGTTTCATAAATTTGTTTAACCTCATCTCCTAAAAGCTCAGCAAAGTTTTGATTTGCATCCACAACCTTCATTTTATCGTTAACAATAACAATGCCTGAAGGCATCTTTTTTAGAAGAATATTTGTTTTATCTTGAGCCATCCTTCTCATATATGATACACACATATCTGCTTCTGCTTTTCCAGACAATAGTGCCTTTGCAAATTCTCTACAATTATCATATCCACAACCGCTGCAATTAAGCTCATCTGCTTCACTCTTTTTATTTACCCAAGAAAGGGCTTCATAAATCTGTTGTAGTGAGTATTCTTCTTTTTCAACCTTAGGAATAAAATCATAACTTGTTGAAATGTCAATTGATTTTAGAATATCTTCAATTTCTTTATCTCTTTCATTTACCTTAACTTTCTCCAAAACATCAAGTCTTTTTGACGCAGAGGATCTAGAATTTGTTGATCCCGGGCCTTTAATACAACCTCCATCACAAGTCATAATTTCAATAAAGGTTTTGCATGTTGGATCAATACTTTCAAAGTCATCAAAGATATCCATTAGGTTTTGAACTCCTGAAAAAGTCATATAGCGGATTGGAACTTTTTTTGTTGAGTTATGATTAATTCTATCAACATCAGAAGTTATAGAGTCAATCATACAGGTTAACATTCCTCCATCAATTGGATATAGATTTCCTTTATTTGCTTTTATTGGGATGAATTCATCTTCTTCTTTTGGGTTCATAAATTCAGGCAAAATACCCATTGATTGAAACAGAGTATTAATATCTTTGAAAGTTAGAACATAGTCAATAAGGTCAGGAAACTGGTCAACCTCTTCTTTTTTTGCAATACAAGGTCCAACAAAAAGCACCTTAAAACCCGGATACATTTCTTTTAAGAATTTAGCATGAGCAACCATTGGAGAATAAACTGGTGCTATTGCACTTGAATATTGAGGGTAGTATTTCTTAATAAGTAGTATGGCAGAAGGGCAACATGATGAAAGATATACTCCATTTTCTTGTTTTTCTAACCAAATCTTAGTGTCTAATGCAACTTTTTCTGCACCAAGAGCA
>Ga0265294_10001842_pt1 | contig 28330 bp, 32 predicted proteins | sample MunlanPumphouse3_FD_192504 | JGI IMG/M metagenome (GOLD analysis project Ga0265294, IMG submission 192504) | Groundwater microbial communities from a municipal landfill in Southern Ontario, Canada - Pumphouse #3 | ecosystem: Environmental > Aquatic > Deep subsurface > Groundwater | place...
TGCCTGGAGCTGGGTATGGGCTTGCCGCCCGGCACCTATCAAACCGAGAGAGTCTGCTCCCGGGCGGGCCAGGCACCTCGATGCTATTGCCGAAGCTGCCCCTGTTCGGTATGCGGTGATTTCACTGGCATCCATTATTGCCAGAGGGTAGCCTGTGTCAGGATCGGAATATATCAAAACAGCCATAACAGTTGGAAGATTGAGCTGCCAGTTTGCCGGATGAACGTTTACCCATTTAACTCCGCTGGCCCCAGAAAGGGCGGCAGGCATTGCCCGGAAATCCCCCTTTTCAAGAGACACGTAAGATTTTCCAGGCATTTTGGCTTTACCTGCTGCCATTTCTTTAAAAGCTGCTTCAACTTCCTTGATTACCATCTCCATGCTGATCAGATCTAATACGTCTCCTTTGGTAATAATGAGCGTTTTCATCTGTTTCTCCTGTTCCCTCAGTGGTGTTCAAAGATTCCGTTAATACTATTCAGTTAGTTTAAACTTTTATGCCCATATCAGGCAACGGTTACGCAAAGTTAGAAAATAGAAAAGGCGCTGGATTTACCAGCGCCTTTTCTTGTCCTTGCCTTGTTATTATTCTACTTGCCCTTTGGTTTCGCTGGGGTAGATGCCGGTTTGGACGGAGTAGCTCCCGGTTTGGGTTTGTCTGCCATTTTTCGTCACCTCCTTTTGGGGTGTTTGAAAAGTAACATTGAATAGAGCGAATGGTGTAATTTAATACAAGAATTATAATTCATTAATAAATGATTGTCAACACCCTTCGAGGAAATATTTTTATGAAAATTTCATCAGAAACTCAAATTTGTAGGGATAGGCAAAACCAAGTGTAAAAACAGGCTTCTTCAGTTTGTAGTAAAATTGACAGTGTAGAAACTGGGTATAAAATCAGGCTTATCCAAAAGTAACAGCACATGAGAAGCAAATACCGGGTATTAGAACACACGGCAGATGTTGGTCTTCTTGCCAGAGGAGATACTCTGGCTGAAGCGTTTACAAACGCCGGCCTGGGGATGTTTGCCATTATGGTAGATTTGAGAACAGTCCGCCCAAGCTCCGTGATATATGTCGATATTGTAGAAGAAACCCATGAAAGCCTGCTTTTTGAGTGGCTTAACCGCCTACTGTATTACTTTGATACACAAAACATACTTTTTAGAAAACTGGAAATCAGAACCTTTGAAAATTACCACATAACGGCTGTTTGCTATGGTGAAGTATACAACTCCCAGCGCCATGCTATAAAAACCGGGATAAAATCTGCCACATTTCATCGTATAATGGTTGATGCTAAAACAAACCAGGTGCGAGTATTTCTGGATGTGTAGGGTGTAAGATGAAAAAAACAGAAGGTTGTCTTGAGAAAATAGATGATTTCCGGTGGCGGTTACCCTCTCAATACCAGGCGGGCATGCGAGTGCCTGGTATTATATATGCCTCCCGGGAAATGCTGCCCCATATAACCGGTGAAAATGTGCTTGGTCAGGTAGCAAATGTTGCCTGTTTGCCTGGTATAATCCGTGCTTCTATGGCAATGCCGGATGTACATTGGGGTTATGGCTTTCCAATCGGTGGAGTTGCAGCTATGGACTTTGAGAGTGGAGTAGTATCTCCTGGTGGCGTGGGGTTTGACATAAATTGTGGCGTCAGGCTGCTTGGCACTGCTATGGATTACTCCTCTATTCAAAGTAGTCTTGAAGAACTGGTGGAGGAGATGTACAAGAGCATTCCGTCAGGTCTTGGTGTTTCTGGCAGTATCAGGCTGGGGAATAAGGACATGGAAAATGTATTGTCTCAAGGGGCGAGATGGGCGGTTGAGCAGGGGTACGGCAGGGCGGAAGACCTGAGTTTTATTGAGGAAAACGGTCAGATGAGCGAAGCTGATCCTTGGGCGATTGGTATGCGTGCCAGGGAAAGAGGCGCGTGCCAGCTTGGGACCCTTGGATCGGGGAACCATTTTGTTGAAATCGGGGTGGTGGACGCTATATACGAACCGGAAGCAGCCAGAGTGATGGGTATAAATATGGAAGGCCAGGTTCTTCTCTGGATACATACTGGATCACGCGGATTAGGCCACCAGGTCGCTGATGATTACATAAAGTTAATGCTGGGGGCTATGACAGATTACAATATAAGTGTCCCTGACAGGCAACTGGCGTGTGCCCCGGTGAGATCAAAAGAAGGTCAGGGTTATCTTGGCGCAATGCGTAGCGCTGCTAATTTCGCCTGGGCAAACAGACAGGTAATTACCCACATGGCCAGGCAGGCGTTTATTTCAGTGCTTGGCATAAGCAGGGAAACGGCAGGATTGCAGATTATATATGATGTGAGTCATAACATTGCCAAGGTAGAGAATCATGTTTTGGAAGGTGTTGTTAAAAAGCTATGTGTTCACCGCAAGGGGGCAACCAGGGCTTTTCCTCCCCATCATCCAGATCTGCCGAAAAAATATGCCCACATCGGCCAGCCTGTTTTGGTACCGGGTGATATGGGGCGCTATTCCTACATAATGGCGGGTACACAAAAAGCAATGGAAATGACTTTTGGTTCTGCCTGCCATGGAGCCGGGAGGCTGAAAAGTCGCAAAGAGGCGAAGAGGGTTATCGATGGCAGAGAAGTTGTCAGGGAAATGGCCAGTCGTGGCATTATCGTTAGGGCAGGAAGCCTCTCTGCGATCGCGGAAGAAGCCTCCTTTGCCTATAAAGATGTAAGCGATGTGGCTGATGTTATCGCCCAGGCAGGACTAGCGCGGCCCATAGCAAGAACTCGGCCTGTTGGCGTTATTAAAGGTTAATGGCAGGACGCAAATGAGCAAGAAAGATATATATTCCGATGGTTTTTATAAAGTCCTGAGTTTTGCAGCATCAAACAGCAGCTTAAAAGAAAAGCTGAATTTCATGGTCAACACAACAGCTGAATTGGTTGGAGGTAGTGCTTCCCTGATTTTGTTGGATTCCTCTGGTAGCCAGTTGATACCAGCCGTAACCTGCAAGCTGCCAAAATTCTATATCCAAAAAGGATTACTGGATCGTTTCAAAAGCCTTGATGAGATCGATTCCGGGCGGGCAGTAATAATAAATAATGTAAATACGGATGAGCGGGTTCAGTTTAAGGATATTGCCAAAAAAGCCAGAATCACAGCCATCGCCGGGGCAGCAATCAATATTGGGGGAAATCCGGCAGGCAGTTTACGTATTTATTTACGTGATAACCGGGTATTTTCGGGTGAAGATGTAGATTTAATCCAGCGAATGGCTGAGCTGGCAGCATTAACTATCGCCCAGCATCACCTGTGCCAGGTTGAAAGTAGCAATAGGGGTTTTGAAGAATTACCCTCGGTCATCAGGCAGATCAGGGAAACGGTATTTGCCCATCCCAGTGAGGCGGAATTTGCCAGCCTGCTCGATTTTTATAATATAGAATGGGTTTATGAACCCCGCTCCTTCGTTTTGAACCAGGATGGGAATCGGGTTACTGAAATGTTTAGCCCCGATTTTTATCTACCGGGTCTTGATCTTTACGTAGAAATCACTACTCTCAAACAAAGCCTGATAACCTATAAAAACCGCAAGCTTCGCCGTTTGAGAGAGCTGTATCCGGAGATAAAAATCATCCTGATCAACAAAAACAATTATGACCGGCTTTTGTCAAAATACGGAGCAGGGCCGCTGGGGCAAGCCAGGGCGCACGGTATCCGAAAAATACTCTATTCTGCTGAAAAGATAAAAGAAAGGGTAGATGAGCTGGCCGCACAAATATCTGCTGACTACGAAGGGAAATGCCCGGTGTTGCTTGGAGTTCAGCGTGGGTTCATTTGTTTTATGGCCGACCTCATACGCCAGATAAGCGTTCCTATGGATATGGATTTTATGGCGATAAACCGATACAGAAAAGACAGCTTAAGCAGGCTTTCGATAACCAAGGATGCAGATTTGGATATAAGCGGAAGGCATGTGTTGCTGGTTGAAGATATAGTTGATACCGGCATGACCCTAAGTTCAATTTTGGATTACCTCAAGAGCCGCAAGCCTGCCAGCCTGGAAGTATGTACGCTGCTGAACAGAAAAGCTCGCAGATTGATGGAAGTAGATATCCGTTATTGGGGATTTGAAATACCAGACGAGTTTGTTGTTGGTTATGGCCTGGACTATCGGGAAGAATACCGCAATTTGCCATTTATAGGTGTCCCAATAATACTTGATGAAAAGAAAGAGCCGGTTAGCTGAAAAAAAAGACGCTCCAAGTAACCTTTGCCTTTTAGGCTGAATCAACCAGGTGACCTTTTCAGAACCACGGTTGTGATACCTACTCAGGGTGCTCCCTGATTTGATGGCCTCAACTGCCCGGCTACTTGGAGCATCGTCAGTATCTCACAACCCATTAGCAGTGTCAAAACGGTTTGCAGCTGTTTTTGTTTTATCAGAGTCTTTAAGAGCAGATTGATGTGCCTGAAAAATCGATTTATCTCTGCAAATCTTAAAAAATCTTGGCTAGTCGGGCAGGTGAGGGCAGGACCCTGTCGCAGTAAATAAAGTTAACATAATATTAGAAAGAAAGACTCATGGGTGAATGTTTGGTGTTTACAGCAGGTCAAAACATTCTAAAGAGAGAGGGTAAAGAGTGGCGACCCCGAGGGGATTTGAACCCCTGATCTCCACCGTGACAGGGTGGCATGTTAGACCGCTACACCACGGGGCCACGCTTAACGCTATTGAAGTGTATCAAGAACCGCGAAGAATTGTCAACCAAAAAATATTAAGGCGGAACACTACTTGTAAAACAGGTTTAGGCTGCTCACCAGACTGTTATTTTTGGCAATCCAAAATCTTCTGCCGCCAAGGTGTATGTTGTCCCAGGTATTGACTACCGGTGTTTCGCTATACTGCACAACCGGGCCATGTTCTTCTTTCCAATCGTAGCGATATTCGCTCCAGCTTTCTTCCAGGTTCAGGTCGCTGTCGTCGTAACGATGGTAATCGGCACCCATCTCCTCAAAAATGCTTTCTATGTTTGAGCCGGAAACCAGGGTGCCGGTTCCGGAATAAGGTCCGTATAATTCACTTGGATATTCAGGTTCTACTATCTTGCATTCAAAAGGGTTTGAATACCGGGCAACAGCGGTTTCGAGAGCAACATATTTAGTGTGCTGAATAGTGGTGCGAAGGTCTCTTTCCCAGTTATCAAGATTGTATAAAAGGCCGAAATGCAAAATCAGGTCGAACCTCTGGCTTAATATCCAGGGTTTTTCCTGATCAAGCAATAACACCCGGGCATCCTGGTCTTTCTTTTTAACCATGTCCAGGGAATCCTGGCGCGCATCAGCGAAAGTAACATCTGCTCCCAGGCTCCTCAGATATAGCCCGATATTACCGAATCCGCAAGCCACCTCGAGAACATTTTTATTTTTAAACCACTCCCGCGAGAATATGTGCTCGAGCTTTTTAACTCTTTTTACCCGCCAGTCGTTAAAAACTCCACCAAAAAGCTCGTTTTCTTCATAAAGCAGGGATTCGTCTGCATACATTTGAATTACCTCTTAAGATGGCCTGAAAATCATCCAGGCGCCTGCATTTAGCGTTTGGCCACTGTAAACTGTTGCCTGGTTTTTCAGAGGCCTGAAAGTGATTGTAACAAAACACGAGTTAGAGTTCAAAAAGCTGATAACCGGTTATATCTTCATCTCTGTCAGTCGGACGTCGCATGGCTGATGTTTACCCAAAGCTGTAACAAAAATTGTTTGTATCAATTACGTGTGTTATAATTAGCCAAATTTTGTTTGAGTAAGAAGAGGCAAAAGCGTGGCAGTTAAAGAAAGTAGCAAGAAACCGGAAGTAACAAATACTCAAGCTGTTGAAGTCGAGAATCACGATTACGAAATGGTCGTGGTATTTAGACTGGCAGCGTCCGATCCGGAAAACGAAAAGGCTGTTGAGAATCTTAAACAGATGATCGAAGGCCTTGGCGGTAGTATTAAGCAGGTTGAACCCTGGGGCAAAAAGAAGCTGGCTTATCCTATCGCTCATTTAAACGAAGGGTATTATGTTCTAACAAAGTTTAATTTGGACCCTGGTAAAACCCTGGAGATAGAAAACAAACTGAGGATTAACGAGCAGGTGCTTCGCCACCTTCTGGTTATTGATGAGGATTAGTTCAGAGGAGAGCGCATAATGGTAAGTTTGAATAAGATTATGTTGATTGGCAATGTAGGCAGCGATCCCGAGATGCGTTTTATAGCAAATGGCAATCCGGTGACATCATTCAGAGTGGCAACCAATCGTATTTATACTACTCCGGAAGGGGAGCGCAAGCAGGAAACAGACTGGTTCAGCGTGGTAACCTGGAACAAGTTGGCTGAACAGTGCAACCAGTTTCTTGCCAAAGGCCGCCTTGTATATGTTGAGGGCAGGCTTCATAACAGGAGCTGGGAAGGCCAGGACGGCCAGAAAAGAACCCGGACCGAGGTAATTGCCAGCCGTGTTACATTTCTTGATCGCCAGGCTCAGGGCGGAAGCGAAGAAAAAGCGGATGACATTTATAACGACGAACTTACCCCTGACGATATTCCCTTCAGTTAAGGCGGGCGTGAAACAGCGCACATAATATACTTTTTCGTAAACTATTTTTATAAGGAGATATGAAATACCTGTGGCAAGAGAAACAACCACGAAACCCAAAGGTAGAACTGGTGGCAGATGGGGCGGTAACAAATTTGTTGCCAGAAGAAAAGTTTGCACCTTTTGTGCAAACAAAAGCACTCGGATAGATTATAAGGACGTAAACCTGCTGGGGCGTTACCTTACCGATAGGGCAAAGATCCTCCCCAGAAGGCGTACCGGTAATTGTGCCAGGCATCAGAGAGCTCTTGCAGCGGCAATTAAAAGGGCGCGCTATCTGGCCCTTCTGCCATACACTGCTGAGCATATTTATGAAATGGGCGCAACCTATGAAATAAGCCGGCCGCATTATCGCAAGGAATATCATAAACCGGCTGTAGAAGCGGCGGCACCAGCCGAAGATGCAACCAAAACGGCCGAAGCTGCAGTTGAAAACACAGAGGCCGAAAACACAGAGGCCGAAAAGGCTGTAGCGGAAGTAAATGCAGAGGAAGCTATCCCTGCCAAAACTGACGAAGAATAGTAAGCATCAGCATTTTTCTTAAATAATGAGGAGTTATTGTGCCTAAAAGAACATATCAACCGAAGAAAATTCCCAGAAAACGTGAGCACGGTTTTCTGGCTCGAATGAGTACCCGTGGAGGGCGTGCGGTTTTAAAAGCAAGACGCTTGAAGGGGCGGAAGCGGCTTACCGTTGTGTAAGGTAGGATCGAGTGAAGCCGGTTACCGGAACAATTCCGGCGCCGGCTTAACCTTTCTAAATCAGTGAAAGGACAGCAGTACCTAAGAGATACAAGAGAATACAGCCGAGTTCATCAGCAGGGGGCAGTTTACCGGCGACGGGGGCTGAATCTAAAGGTGGCCGGCAATGACATGGATTATTCTAGGTGGGGCCTGGTAGTGAGTAAAAAAGTCGGCTCAGCCGTGGTTAGAAACAGGGTTAAGCGAGTACTCAGGGAAATACTCAGGCAAACAGATTTAAAGCCAGGCTGGGATATCGTGATAGTAACCCGTCCCTATATAAACAGCATGAATTACGAGGAAATTAAAAGCCAGGTGAATGCTATGCTGAAAGAAGCTGGCCTGATTTAGGGAAAGTGGGAAGAAATGAAAACTTTTTCAATGGCCTTGATACGCTTCTATCAGAAACATATTTCATCTGTTTTGCCTTCTTCATGTCGTTATACGCCAACCTGTTCTCAATATACTTATGAAGCGATAAACCGCTTCGGAGTTGTCAAGGGAACTTGGATGGGGATCAAGCGAATTTGCCGCTGCCATCCCTTTAATCCGGGAGGGTATGATCCTGTTCCGGAGCGAAACCAGTAATCATACACTAAGGAAGAACGGTGCATAATAATAAACGAACCTTAAAAGTAATTCTATTAACGTCGCTGCTGGCGCTGGGGCTAATCGTGTCTGGCTGTGTTGGTATGGGAACAGCTCAGTCAGGCTGGTCTGGCGTTGTTGCTGGCAGCCAGTCTGTGTATCTGGGCTCTGGTGCCGGAAAACTTGTAGCACTGAATTCTGATAATGGTTTTTACCAGTGGCAGGAAGATTTGGAAGCGTCTGCGGCAGGGGGAGGGCTCGGTTGCGCCGGGGCTTCTGCTGCTGTAGTGTATTCCACGCCTGTGCTGTATGGTGAGACCGTTTACATCGGGGATGGCGGAGGCAGATTATATGCTTTCAATGTTAATGACCGCCAGTCAAAGAATGTAGTTTTGAATACAGGTAAGTCCGGCGCTATTATTGGAAGTCCGCTTATCGCTCATGAAAGTGTATATGTTGGATCTACTGATGGAAATCTTTATGCCTACGATGCTGCATCGCTCACTTATAGGTGGCAATACAACACCGGTGGTGAAATATGGGCTGCTCCGGCAGTGTGGGGAAATAGTATTTTTGCAGCGTCTTTTGACAAAAAACTATACTCGATTGATGCTGAAAGCGGGCAGTCCAACTGGGATGAGCCGTTCGAAACCAATGGACCGATAATCGCTTCTCCATTAGTATACGGTGATGTTGTAATCATAGCATCCCTAGATCGGCATGTTTATGCAGTTGATGCAGAAACAGGGGAGCTTGTATGGAGCTACCCGGCCGGTGATAATGATGAAAATGCTCCAAAACGGTGGCTTTGGGCTACTCCGGTAACTGGTGATGGGAAGATATATATACCCGGCATGGACGGAAAAGTATATGTTATTGAGGCCAGTGCCGGTGGGCTGGAAGGAATTATTGAAATTGGCGAATCTGTTGCTTCCACTCCAGTATTTGCCGGTAACAGACTGGTTCTTGCAACCGAAAGCGGCAAGATATATTCCGTTGACACGGATAATTATCAGAAGATAGAGCTCAGAAATATTGACACAGAGCTGTCATCTCCGCTGGGGGTTGATGGCCAAATTGTCTTCGTACATTCCGTGAAAGGTAACACTGTTTATGCCATCAACGGTGAAACCGGGGCTTTGTTGTGGTCAACATCTTTGAATTAGTAACGCAAAATTGTGAGGTAGCTGTCAGTTGGATATAGGAGCAATTTGGGACATTATCATCCTCAAACCGATGATAAACAGCATGATATCGCTTTCCCAGGTTTTGTGGGGAAGCTTTGGGCTGACTATCATTATATTGACATTAATCGTTCGGGGAGTGATGTACCCCCTGACCATCAAACAGTTAAGAGCATCGAAAGCTATGCAGTCTTTGCAGCCAAAGCTGGCTGCACTGCAAAAGAAGCACGGTGCGGATAAAGAAAAACTTGCCCAGGAACAGATGCGTCTTTACAAGGAGTCTGGCGTCAGCCCGTCCGGGTGTCTGCTGCCGATGCTCATCCAGATGCCAATCTGGATCGCTCTTTATCAGGCGATAATCAGGGTTATGGCGGTTAACCCGGAGAGCTTCCTGAACCTGTCCCACTACCTTTACTCCTGGCCGATAGTGTATGAAGCTTTACCTTTAAATAACCATTTTCTGTGGCTGAATCTGGCAACACCTGACTATTTGCTGGCAATACTGGTAGGACTCTCCATGTTCATTCAGCAAAAAATGACCCAGGCACCGGTAACAGCCGGAGCATCACCTGCACAATCACAGGCTCAAAGCATGACGGTTATGATGCCGCTCATGTTTACCTTCCTGTCAATGTCATTCCCAAGCGGGCTGGCTTTATACTGGGTTACCTCTAATATACTCAGTTTCGTTATGCAGTATTTTATTACCGGATGGGGCGGGCTGGAGCCGATGAAAAACCGTCTGATAGAACGTATTTCGGGTCTGTTATCCCGTAAAAAATTTAACGATGTAACAACCCGCGTTATACATTCTGGCGATAAGACTGCGCCTGATGTAACATCAGGGGAAGATGATGTCCTGATAGGTGATCTGAAAAACGATAATGGGAAAGATGAAGATGGGCTTGCGGCTGATCAAGCGACCATAGCAAAAAAGCCAGGTAAAGATAAAAGCAAGTCCCAGGCAAAAAAAGGTAAACGAAGCAAACGCAAATAAAGGTCTAGAAAGCAGGAGGCAGGAACTCGTGGCTGAAGAGATAACAATCAACGAACAACTAATCATAGATATCCAGAGCATTATCGAAGAACTGCTGGATAAAATGGGAATAGTGGCTGCGGCTGAATATAAAGAAGACGCGGTTGTACAGGAAGTTGAGAGAACGCCAAAACCTCTGCTTTTTGATATAGATTGTGCTAACCCCGGAATACTTATTGGCCGTGGTGGCCAAACGTTGGATAGCCTTCAATACCTTTTGCGTACCATGATAAGTCATATACTCAAGGAAGAGATTCCGCCGATCGTTATTGACGTAAGCGGGTACAAGCAACGGCGCTTTAAATATCTGAAAGAAATGGCTGCCAAAGTAGCCAACCAGGTTGCTGAAACTGGTCAACCGCTTACGCTTGAGCCAATGTCAGCATATGAAAGGCGCATCATTCACACTGCACTTAATGATGATGAACGTGTTATTACCGAAAGCACTGGCTTTGAAGAAAGCCGCAAAGTGGTGATCAAGCCCTCAAACTACTAGATTGTGGTGGGCAGTCCGGATTATGTTACTCTTAATCCCGCTCGGAAACCATCAGAGCGGGATTGATTATTAGAAAGGAAGATATATGGGTCAGGTTTTTAAACCGGTCGATACGAGGATAAGCTTTCCCGGCCAGGAAGAAGAGATTCTTGGTTTTTGGAAAAGCGAAAAAATATTCGAAAAAAGTATTTCCAGCCGGAAAGGCGGAGAACGATTTGTTTTCTATGAAGGTCCTCCGACTGCTAATGGTAATCCGGGTATTCACCACGTAATTTCAAGGGTCTTTAAAGATGTTATTACACGTTATAAATCGATGCAGGGATACTACGTACCGCGCATCGGTGGTTGGGATACTCACGGGCTTCCGGTTGAACTGGAAGTAGAGAAGGAGCTTGGATTCACTTCAAAAACGGATATCGAAAACTACGGTATTGATCGTTTTAATGCTAAGTGCCGCGAGTCCGTTTTTAAATATCTGAAAGAGTGGAATGCCTTTACAGACAGAATTGCATTCTGGGTTGATCTTGATAACGCCTATATAACCATGAAAAACAGCTACATCGAAAGCTGCTGGTGGGCAATCAAAAAGATGTGGGATGATGGCCTGGTATATAAAGGGTACAAAACGGCAGCGCACTGCCCCCGGTGCGGGACATCACTGAGCTCGCACGAAGTCGCGCAGGGCTATGAAGAAAATACTGTTGACCCTTCTGTTTACATAAAGTTTAAATTGACACCTGACAGCATATCCAGAATCGGAATAACGGAGATCGCAGAAAAGCCGGTTTATTTATTGGCGTGGACTACTACTCCGTGGACGTTACCGGGAAATACTGCCCTGGCAGTTGATGCAAGCGCCAGGTACGCCCTTGTCGAGATAGACGGGTACATCATAATTGCTGCTCAAAAACTGCTGGCTACGCTGGAGTTGTCCGATGCCAGGAAAACAGGGGAGATAAGTGGCCAATCACTGGTTGGGCTGGACTATGAACCCTTGTATAACCCTCATGAGTTTGGGGTCGACAGGATGCGCTTTAAAGCGGGTTCCAGTGAACTGGAGAAACAGCCAGAAACAGACAAGCTGAACTACCATGTCATATCGGCAGATTTCGTATCCATGGATGATGGTTCAGGTATCGTTCATATTGCTCCGGCTTTCGGTGAGGCTGACTTTGAAGCCGGCAAAACTGAAGCGCTTGATTTTGTACAACATGTCGACCTGGGTGGAAAAATAATAGGTAATTATAATTTTACCGGATTTTTTGTAAAAGATGCTGACAAGATTATCACGCGTGACCTTGATGATCGGGGATTGCTGTATCGGGAGACAACTATAACCCATACCTACCCATTCTGTTGGCGCTGTTCTACGCCACTTCTCTACTACGTAAAACAGTCATGGTATATACGGACTACGGCCCGGAAAGACTGCCTGATCGATCTGAATCAGGAAATAAACTGGTATCCGGATCACATTAAAAATGGAAGATTTGGGGACTGGCTGCAAAACAATGTAGACTGGGCGTTTTCTCGCGAGCGTTACTGGGGCACACCATTGCCAGTGTGGTGTTGTGAAAAGTGCGGAAGTTTTGATTGCATAGGCGGAATAGAAGAACTTAAATCCAAACCCGGGTTTTCAGGCTTTGACGGTGAGATAGACCTTCATCGGCCTTATGTTGATAACTTGACTTACACATGTAAATGCGGCGGTTTGATGCGCCGTCAGACCGAAGTGATAGACTGCTGGTTTGATTCCGGCAATATGCCAATTGCACAGTATCATTACCCATTTGACAACAACACTCTAATTTCCGACGGTCGTTTTCCGGCTGATTTCATCTGTGAGGCGATCGACCAGACGCGCGGATGGTTTTATAGTCTGCATGCCATCAGCTCTCTTCTTTTCAATAGTGTGGCTTACAGGAATGTGATCTGTTTGGGCCACATCCTCGATGAGAAGGGTGAAAAAATGAGTAAAAGCCGTAAAAATGTAGTTCAGCCTAAAGTGATAATTGACAAATACGGCACCGACGCCATGCGATGGTATCTTTATACTGCAAGCCCTCCCGGGCAGCCGCGGCGCTTTTCTGAAGGTTTGGTAGGAGAGGTTATGAGGCAGTTTATGCTGCCGTTGTGGAACGTTTATTCCTTTTTCGTTACTTATGCCAACATTGATAATTACAACCCTGTAAAATCGGGTCACACGTCTCCTGTTGCCGAACTTGACCGCTGGATATTGTCAGAACTTAACGATCTTGTGGCCAAAGTAACTAGTGACTTTGACGGTTATGATCCCACATCAGCGGGGAGGCGCATTGAAGCTTTCGTGTCCAACCTGTCTAACTGGTATGTACGCCGTAGTCGGAGGCGTTTTTGGAAAAGTGAGAATGATGAAGACAAGATTGCAGCATATGATACCCTGCATAATTGTCTTGAGACTCTATCCCGTCTTTTGGCGCCATTTACGCCATTCCTTGCTGAGGCCATGTATCAGAATCTTGTACTGTCGGTAAATCCGCAGGCACCAGAGTCGGTCCATCTTGCCTCTTTCCCACAAGCTGATACGACGGTAATAGATAACGAACTTGCAGCCAGCGTGCAACTGGCAATCCGGATATGCAGTCTTGGTCGCTCGGCAAGAAGCCAGGCCGGTATAAAGATCCGGCAGCCTTTATCAACGCTTACGGTGTTGCTGCAAAGCCCCGGAGAAGAAGAACGCCTGAACCGGGTTAAAGACCAAATACTGGAAGAATTAAACGTCAAACAGGTGAAGGTAGCTCTTAATAGAGAAGAGCTTGAAAAAGAAGGTTTGAATCTCAGTTCAGATAACTTATACGCTGTCGGGGTTGATACCAGGATAACGCGCGAATTGGAGTCCGAAGGGCTGGCTCGTGAAATCGTGCGGCGAATACAAACACTTCGGCGGCAGGCCGACTTTGATATTGCTGACCATATAGTTACATGGTTTCAGGCAGATCAGAGAATCGAAGAAGTTATGGAAGAATACCGGGTTTATATCAGCCGGGAAACTCTTTCTGATAATATTGTAAATGCTGAGCCAGATGAGCAGGGCTATTCAGAAAACTTCAAGCTTGATGGCCATCCTGTGGTGCTGGGTGTGAAAAAGCAGGATTAATACCGAGTTAAGACAGCGTAACCAGTGTTTTATATTCATTGCCTTCGCGGTGATAGGTAATTTCTACTGACTGGCCGATTTCCCGGGAGCGGATAGCCCAGACTAGCGTTTCAACAGAAGTTGTTGGCTGGCCGTCAATAGCGGTGATTATATCGCCAGCTCGGAGGCCACCAGCTTCAGCACCGGTGTCCGGTGTAACTCCCTGAATGAGTACGCCCTGATCTGTGTCGAGTTCAAAGAAGCTGGCAACAGCGGGGTTAACCGTCACCATGCCCCATATTCCAAGCACGGGATAAGTAATGAAACCTTCTGTAACCAGACGCTCTATTACAGGAAGGGCTGAATCTGTGCTGATGGCATATCCTACGCTCTCGATAGTAATATCCACCAGTTTGGCGTTGGTGATGCCGATAACCTCTCCAGCCAGGTTGATAAGCGGCCCACCACTGTTACCCGGATTCATGGCGGCATCAGTCTCAATCAGCCCATAGAGCGCTCTGCCTTCAATAATTGTTGATACATTCAACTGGCTAACCCAGCCACCCTTCATGCTTATTCCAAGGCCGAGGGCGTTGCCTACAGCTGCCACAGGCTGGCCGACTTTTAATGAGGACGAACTTCCAATAGAAGCTGCTGGCAGCCCGGTTTCATTAACACGAATAATAGCGATATCGGTGATAGCATCAGCATAGATGCTAACCGCCTCAAGGTAGCGACCGTCGTGTAAAACAACGCCGACTTCTGAAGCTCCTTCAACAACATGTTCGTTGGTAACTATTAAGCCATCACTGTCGATAATCCAGCCTGATCCGGCGCCGGTAGAAGTTTCTACTGCCACCACGGAAGGGCGGACCTTTTCTACTGCCTCAACCCAGTTTTCAAGTTCAAAGCCCGAAGACTGGGTTGGTGGATTCCAGGTGGCATTGATAGGAGGTTGAGTTGAAGAAGGAGTAGTGGTTTGGGCAGAACCAAGATTAAAACCTGGGAAACGTTCTGCGATTATGGAGCAGCCGCTCAAGGTGAGCAATGCTATAGCGGATGCAATCATACCAATTGTAAGTTTTATTTTTTTACTTTTCATCGCCTCGCCTCTGAAAAGGCTCTTAACTTAATGATATATCAAGAGTGAGAGTCATTCAACCCGGATAAAAAAAGGGAAGCGTAAAAGCTTCCCTTTTTGTGAAACTAAGTTGGTTTTAGACCTTTGGTAGTTGGTGAAGAGCTTCCTTCACCTTATCATCAGGGTATGAATAATCAACCAATTTCCCGGAAAGATAAGCATCATAAGATGCCATATCAACATGCCCATGGCCAGAATGACCGATCAAAATGGTTTTTGCTTCTCCGGATTCGCGGCATTTTATTGCTTCATCAATGCCGGCGCGTATGGCATGATTGGTTTCAGGAGCGCTGATATAGCCCTCGGTGCGGGCAAACTGAATTCCGGCTTCAAAGGTGGCTATCTGGGGAACCGACCGGGCTTCGATGAGACCGAGTTTGAGCAGATGGGTGACCAAAGGAGACATTCCGTGATAACGCAATCCTCCAGCATGAACCGGCGGCGGCATGAAATGGGAGCCCAGGGTGAACATCTTAAGCAAGGGAGTAAGACCAGCCACATCGCCATAATCATAGGCATATAAACCTTTTGTGAGAGAGGGGCAGCTTTCCGGCTCGACCGCTATTATTTGCGTGTCCGGATGGCTGCCATTGAGCTTGTCTTTAACAAACGGTACTGCCAGTCCTCCAAAATTGGTCCCACCGCCAACACAGCCAACAACGATATCCGGATAGCAGTCTGCCATTTCAAATTGTTTTTTGGCTTCTTGTCCGATCACTGTCTGATGTAAAATAACGTGGTTTAAGACGCTGCCCAGTGAATAATGAGTGTCATCGCGGCTTACGGCGTCCTCGACGGCTTCACTGATTGCCAGGCCGAGAGATCCGGGTGAATTGGGATCAGCAGCCAGGGCATCTCTTCCGGACTTGGTGTCCGGGCTTGGGGATGGTACGCAGGTAGCTCCCCAGGTTTCCATCATGACACGGCGGTAGGGTTTCTGGTGAAAACTTACCGCAACCATGTAAACCTTAAGTTCGATGTTAAAAAACATGCAAGCCATGGATAGAGCGCTTCCCCATTGTCCGGCGCCGGTTTCTGTAGTCAGGCGCTTGATGCCCTCTTTATGGTTGTAGTATGCCTGTGCAATTGCGCTGTTTGGTTTGTGAGAACCAGCCGGGCTGACATCCTCAAACTTATAAAATATTTTGGCGGGCGTATCAAGTGCTTTTTCAAGCCGGTGGGCCCTGAAAAGAGGGGTGGGCCGCCATACGCGGTATATTTCTTGCAACTCCTCAGGAATCTCGATAAAACGCTGAGGGGCAAATTCCTGCATTATCAGTTCACGTGCAAAGAGAGGTTCCAGGTCCTGCGGGGTTACCGGTTTCCCTGTTGCAGGGTGAAGTACATCTGGCAGGGGCTCGGGAAGATCGGGCAATATATTATACCAACTGGTAGGCATATCCTTTTCGTCTAAGATAAATTTTCTTTTTTCCATCGTTTTCTCCTGGTTGAATAAATTAATTATAATACTGACAGCTAGCGTAGATAAATAATTACTTTGGCCCCCATGGGCCATAAGCGATTACGTTTGGCAAGCATTCTTCCGCCTCCTGTTTAAAATAGAAAAAGCCTCTTGCCCTTGAAGGGGCAGGAGGCTTACCCGCGGTGCCACCCTTCTTGACTGTAAAGCGCATAAACTTCACGGCCATCTCTTTAAGGTACAGGGGTCAACCCGATACCCTGAGGTTTGATTACGCTCCTCTCTGCGTCCGAACCTACTCACCCTCGCAGGCTTTTGGAAGGCAGCTCCCAGGACCATTCAAACCGAGCGCTGGAACCGGCTCCCACCTTCCCCGGTTCTCTGTGTCCCCGCTTGCGGATTTACTATTCCTGTTCACAGCTTTTGATATTCAATTATAGTGGACAATATAGCCTATAGAGTAACTGCTGTCAAGATAAAATGCAGGCCGGCTCGGAACATTCTGAAGACAAGTGTTTGATTAAATAACCATCCGGAATGTAGAATAATCCGATTGATTGTATCCATGTTAAAAACATGTGAGGAGACTTTGTAGATGGTATGGTTCAAGCTCGCTGTTTGTTGTGCGATTATTTTAATCGCTGGGACCAGGCTTGCTCGATACGGAGATGCGATTTCTGAAAGAACTGGATTAGGAGGGATGTGGATTGGTCTGGTGTTGATTGCGCTGGTCACTTCAATGCCGGAAATGGTAACCGGTATAAGCTCAGCAGTAATCGTTGGCCAGCCTGATATGGCGCTGGGCAATTTCTGGGGAAGCTGCATTTTTAATCTTACTATACTGGCTGTTTTGGATATTATGAGCCGCCAGGGGCCAGTTTTATCCCTGGCAAATAAACGCAACATATTGCCAGCTATCATGGGAATCATATTAATCTCATTTGCCGGCCTGTCCATCATCATTGGGGATGCTGTAACCGGGATATCGATTGGGTGGCTGGCAGTCACCAGCATTATTATTTTCGGGGGATATCTGTTCGGTATCAGGCAGATGTTTGTATTTGATAAAAAACACCCTGAAGTTAAAACAGAAGAGCCGGCTCAATATGAACATTTAAGCAGTTTACGGATCTATGGTGTTTTTCTATTATCGGCACTGGTCATCGTCGGTGGTGGTATATGGCTTTCTCTGATTGGAGATGAAATATCGGTGACCTATAATCTCAGCGCAAGTTTTGTAGGCAGTTTATTTTTGGCCATCGGTACCTCGCTTCCAGAACTTGTGGTTGCTTTAACCGCATTGAGAATGGGGTGTATCGATCTGGCAGTGGGGGATATTCTGGGCGCGAATATGTTAAATACCGCCAACATTTTTATAACCGATGTTTTTTATACCCGTGGTCCTCTACTGGCTGAAGTATCCCTGCGCAATCTCTTCACAGGCGGTACCGTGATTTTGATGACCCTGCTGATCATTGCCGGGTTAAAGTTTAAAATAAAACGCAAGACCTTTGGCTTTGTAAGCTGGAATACACTGCTGGTCATATTGCTTTATTTGTCAGTCTCACTTGTTTTGTTTTATTATTAGCAACCGTTTTCGGTTAAGAAAGCTCCTGATCAAACATCAAGCTGACCAAATTCACAGTCGAATCTTCCTAACTAGAAAAGCCAGTATTGCTTAAACTTTAAGCTATAGGGTAAAATTAGCGGATACGCCCCTGTAGCTCAGAGGATAGAGCACCGGCCTCCGGAGCCGGTTGCGAGAGTTCGAGTCTCTCCAGGGGCGGTGCTTATTAAAAAACAAATTGTGGGAGGCTCACTATAGTTACCAAACATGATATTATCGGAATCAGGTGGCATGGCCGAGGAGGCCAGGGGGCGGTAACTTCAGCCGAGCTGGTAGCCAGAGCGGCTATTGAAACTGGTGGATATGCACAGGCATTTCCGGCATTCGGGCCGGAAAGGCGCGGTGCACCGGTTCTTGCTTTTGACCGTATCAGTTCTGGTCCTATACACAGCCGCGCGGAAGTTAGTGACCCTAATATAGTGGTAGTTCTTGATGCCCGTTTGATGGAGGCTGTAAATGTAACCTCCGGGTTGAAAGACGGCGGGCTCTTGATCGTCAACACTCGGCTAGAGCCAGGCGAAATCAGCATTCGTTACGAAAATCGCTTCCGGGTAGCTACAGTTGATGCTAACACAATAGCGCGGGAAGAGCTTGGTGTCCCCATTGTCAATACCACAATGATGGGAGCTTTGATAAAAGCCAGCGGTTTACTCAAACCGGAAGATCTGGTTGAACCACTTAAAGACCGGTTTGGCCGCCTGGCAGAAAAGAATATTAATGCCATGAAACGCGCTTATGAAGAAACCAGGATAAAGGAGCAGTAAATTGGTTAAACCAGAAAACGAATTTACCTGGCGCGACATAGAAATAGGGGCTATTGTAACCACGCCTGGTAATGCCATCCAGTATCGTACAGGAGACTGGCGGAGCCAGAAGCCTGAGTACATATTTGATCGCTGTATCAAGTGTGGAGTATGCGCCATATACTGCCCGGAAGGGTGTATAAACCAGAATGAAGAAGGGCATTTTGTTGCTGATATGTATTATTGCAAAGGTTGTGGCATCTGCGCTACCGAGTGCCCCGTATATGTGATAAGCATGGTAGAGGAGGTGGAATAATGGCCAAAAGAGTTGGTATTGAAACCTCCCTGGCTATCAGTGAAGTGGTTGCTGCCTGTGATGTTGATGTTGTAGCCGCTTATCCGATTACCCCTCAAACCCATATCGTGGAGCATCTGGCAGATCTGGTCGCAAACGGCAAACTTGATGCTGAGTATATACCGGTTGAGTCGGAGCATTCGGCGATGAGTGCATGCCTTGGCAGTGTTGCTGCCGGCGCCAGAACTTTTACCGCTTCAGCCGGTCAGGGTCTTGAGCTTATGCACGAAGTTCTTTTTGTGGCTTCTGCAATGAGGCTGCCGGTTATTATGGCGGTTACCAATCGGGCTGTTTCTTCTCCGTTGAGTGTTTGGGGAGACCATTCCGATGTAATGGCAACCAGGGACGTAGGATGGATACAGTTGTTTGTAGAAAACGGCCAGGAAGCTGTTGATAATACGATTTGTGCTTTTAAAATGGGTGAAGCTAAAAATGTACTACTTCCGGTAATGGTAAATCTGGACGGATTCCATCTTTCTCATATGATCGAGCCGATTACTATACCGGAACGGGAAGAAATAAGCCGCTTCCTGCCTCCCTTTGATTACCCTCTGCCACTTCATCCTGATAAGCCGGTAGCAATGGGAGATTTTGCTCCACCGGTAATTTTCAGTGAGGCAAAATGGGCACAGGAAATAAACATTCGCGATTCTTATGAGACAATTATACAAACCTGGCAGGAATTCGGCCAGCAGTTTGGACGTTACTATCAACCTGTAGAAAAGTACTGCACTGAAGGGGCTGAGACTCTGCTCCTTACCATGGGCAGTTTCAGTGAAACCGCGATGACAGCCATAGACAATCTGCGTGAGCAAGGCCAAAAAGTTGGTTTGGTTCGTATACGTTTGTGGCGTCCGTTTCCGTTCGAAGAACTCAGAAAAGCCGTTGGCTCAGCAAAAACGCTGATCGTTTTCGACCGGGCTATCTCAGTTGGCGGCCCTGGAGGACCGGTTGTCAGTGAAGTTAAAGCTGCTCTTTACAACGAGCCACAAAAACCAAATGTGGTCAGTTTTGTCGGCGGGCTTGGCGGCAGAGACGTAACCCGTGAAGGCTTTGAGGAGATAATAACCCGCGGGCAGGAAATAGCCGAACAAGGCAGCCCGAACGAGTTTGAAATTTACGGTGTGAGGGAATAAATGATAGGTCAGAGCGTATATGTTCCACGCCTGCTTTCGGAAATTGAGAGCCTGGCTCCAGGACATAGAGCCTGCATCGGTTGTGGCGAAGTGCTGGCAATCAGGCAGGCATTTAAGGCAATTGGTCGGGATGCGGTTGTGGTTAATGCTACCGGCTGCATGGAAATCATAGCCAGCCAGCTGCCATATACTTCATGGCGATTGCCGTGGATACATACTCTTTTTGAGAACACTGCTGCTGTTGCATCCGGAGTTGAAGCCGGGCTTAAAGCAATGAAAAGAAAAGGGCGTTACGATCATCCTGATACCAAAGTTGTAGCCATCGCCGGGGATGGAGGAACGGTAGACATAGGATTACAGGCGCTGTCCGGTGCCCTTGAACGCGGGCACAACCTCCTCTATATTTGTTTCGACAATGAAGGTTACATGAACACCGGTGTCCAGCGTTCATCTGCAACTCCGTATGGAGCTACTACCACCACTTCACCCGCCGGAAAGCAGAGCATTGGCCAGCTCAGCTGGAAGAAGGACTTGCCGGCAATAGCAGTTGATCACCGTATACCATATGTTGCTACTGCATGCCCCAGCTTTCCTATTGACCTGGTTGAAAAAGTTAAAAAGGGAGTAGCTACAAAAGGGCCGGCATATATACATGTGTTTTCAGGATGTCCAACCGGTTGGGGGTGCGCTACCAACTTGACCATTAAACTGGGGCGTCTTGCGGTGGAGACTGGTGTTTTTCCTCTATATGAAGTAGAAAATGGTAAATATAAAATGAGTTACAAACCGGAAACACTCAGGCCTATTACTGATTACATGAAACCACAGCGGCGTTTCCGTCATTTGACTGAAGATGTCATTAAAATGATTGAAAAGCGTGTCGCCGAAGAATATTACAAACTCTTGGAGAAAGCCGAATGTCAAAAATAAGCGTTAAGAATGATACCCTGGCTAAAATTCTTGACCGGTATGATAAAGATAAAGGGCAACTTATTTCAATACTGCAGGATGTGCAGGCGGAATATAACTATCTGCCCAGAGAAGCCGTAGAATTCGTCAGCAGTCAACTTGATGTGCCGTTAAGTCAGGTATACAGTGTAGCCACATTTTTCAAGGCGTTCTCTTTAAAACCCAGAGGTCGTCATACTGTTCATGTGTGCATGGGCACTGCCTGTCACGTAAGAGGTGCCGCGCAGATACTTCAACAGATGCAAAATGAAATGAAAATAAGCTGCGGTGACACCACTGAAGACGGTAAGTTTACCCTTGAAAGCGTAGCCTGTGTTGGCGCATGCGCCCTTGGCCCCCTGGTTGTGGTTGATGGCGAGTATGCCGGACAGATGACGGTTAACAAAGTAAAACCGCTACTGGAGAAATACGATTAGCCATGAGTGATAAAATTTGTAAACTGACCTCTATAGAAGAACTCGAAAAAAAGCGCGCGCTTGTACTTGCTGAGCGTCCGGAAATATCGACTGTGACCGTCTGCTGCGGTACTGGCTGCCAGGCATTCGGTGGGCAAAAAGTTGCACAGGCTTTTCAGGAGGCAATTACCGCACATAATCTGAAGGATCAGGTTGTGGTAAAAACTACCGGTTGTCATGGTTTCTGCGAAAGAGGACTGTTGGTGGTTATAAGGCCTCAAAACATATTTTACCAGCATGTCAGGCTAGAAGACGTTGAAGAGATTATCAGCGAAACAGTTGTAAACGGTAGGGTAATCGAAAGACTGCTTTACATAACACCTGACGGAAGCAGTAAGATTACTTCCGAAGAAGACGTGCCATTTTATAAAAAGCAGATGAGGCTTGTGTTTGGAGCCAATGGATATATCGACCCGACCGAAATTGATGACTATATTGCTATTGGTGGATACTCAGCTCTGGCTAAAGTGCTTTCTTCCATGAAGCCGGAACAGGTTATTGAGGAAGTAGGGGCCGCCGGCTTGCGAGGCAGGGGAGGGGGAGGTTTTCCGGCAGCTACCAAGTGGAAAAGCACCAGGGAAGCCCATGGCGAGACCAAATATGTGATCTGCAATTGTGATGAAGGTGATCCGGGTGCTTTCATGGACAGAAGCTTGATGGAAGGCAATCCTCATAACATTCTTGAAGGCATGATCATTGGAGCCTTTGCTGCAGGTTCAAGCAAAGGGTTCGTTTACATACGGAATGAATATCCTCTAGCGGTTAAAAACACTGAGATAGCAATAAGACAGGCAGAAGAATACGGTTTGCTGGGTGAAAATATTCTTGGTTCAGGGTTCAGTTTCAGGATAGTCATTAACCGTGGAGGCGGTGCTTTTGTGTGCGGTGAATCAACTGCGCTAATGGCATCGATCGAAGGCAAGGTCGGGGAACCGAGAGCCAAATATGTACATACTTCTGAAAAAGGTTTGTTTGATTGCCCTACGGTTCTTAACAATGTAGAAACCTGGGCCAATGTACCCCTCATAATTAATCGGGGGTCTGAATGGTATGCTTCTATAGGAACTGAAAACAGTAAGGGGACCAAAATATTTTCCCTGGTAGGAAAAATAAACAACACCGGTCTGGTAGAAGTTCCTATGGGTATTTCGCTCAGAGAAATCATATATGAAATCGGCGGGGGGATACCGGACGGCAAAAAGTTTAAAGCGGTGCTTACCGGCGGTCCTTCTGGCGGTTGTATACCCGAGAGCTTGCTGGACCTGCCAGTTGACTTTGACGAGCTGACAAGGGTTGGTTCCATGATGGGTTCCGGTGCAATGATCGTCATGGACGAAAACAACTGCATGGTTGATATTGCTCGTTATTTCCTCAAGTTCCTGGAGGAGGAATCCTGCGGAAAATGTGTTCCCTGCCGGGAAGGCTTGAAGGGGATGAGAGAGATCCTGGATGATATCAGCGAAGGTAAGGGAGACGAATCCCAGTTGGATCTCCTTGAAGAGATGTCGGCAGTAATCCAGGATGGCTCTCTGTGCGGTCTGGGGCAAACTGCCCCCAATCCTGTTCTGACTACTCTCAAGTATTTCAGGGATGAGTATCTTGCCCACATCGTAGATAAAAAATGTCCGGCAGGTGTGTGCAAAGCCCTCATTAGCTATAACATCGTGGATGATAATTGTACAGCCTGCAGACTTTGCGTTAAGGCGTGCCCATCTGAGGCTATTGAGTTTATCGGAAAAAAAATACCGGTTGTTATTCACCAGGAAAAATGTACCAAGTGCGGCGCATGTATGGAAGCGTGCAAGTTTAAAGCGGTAGAAATAAGGTAGCGGAGTAGTAAATGGTAACGCTTAAAATAGACGGAAGAGAAATCACAGCAGATTCCGGGAAAACGGTTCTTGAGGCCGCCCGGGAGAATAATATCTATATTCCAACTCTTTGTGTGAATGAAGCGGTAGCCGCTTATGGAGCTTGCCGGCTTTGCATGGTTGAGGTAACCAGGGGTAATCGCAAGAGGCTGGTTGCTTCGTGTTTGTACGAAGTTGCAGAAGGACTGGTGGTGGATACGCAAACGGAAAGGGTAGTAAATATAAGGCGCATGGTAATGGAACTGCTTCTTGCCCGCTGCCCAAATTCTTCCGAGGTTATTGATATGGCAAGGAACCTCGGGGTCGACAAAAGTCGTTTTCAACCAGAAAATCAAGACAACTCATGCGTTTTATGCGCTCTTTGCACCCGGGTTTGCCGGGAGGTTGTCGGCAAGAGTGCTATCAGCCTGGTCAGCAGGGGGACCGACAGACAGGTTGCGCTTCCCTTCTGTGATGACAGCGATGCCTGTATAGCCTGCGGTTCATGTGTTTATGTTTGCCCCACCAACGCCATTAAGATGGAGGACAGGGGAGATGTACGCATCATAACCTGGCCAAGCTCTGCTCACGAATTCAAGATGAAGAAGTGTGCCTCATGTGGCAGTCATTTTGCCCCGGAAAAGCAGATAGCCTTCATGATGGCAAAAAGTGGGCTCGAGGCTGAAAAGTTCGAGCTTTGTATGAACTGCCGTCCATGACGTTAAAATTGAACCTTTAATCTTCCTTTGTTATACTCATTTGTACATGCGGGGTGTAGCGCAGTTGGCTAGCGCGCAGCGTTTGGGACGCTGAGGCCGGAGGTTCGAGTCCTCTCACCCCGATTTTTATTAGTCAGGCTTTTCAATGAAATTAGAAGAGTATAGAGCAAAAAGGGATTTCTCAAAAACCCTGGAGCCTGACGGCTCTGGAACAGGGAGCAACTCTCGACGTCCTCGGTTTGTTATTCAGGAACACCATGCCAGCCACCTCCATTATGATTTCAGGCTTGAAATAGACGGAGTGCTGAAAAGCTGGGCAGTACCAAAAGGAGTTCCGCTGGAAAACGGCATCAGAAGGCTGGCGGTTCAAACAGAAGACCATCCTTTAGATTACATAAACTTTGAGGGTGAAATCCCCGAAGGCCAGTATGGAGCCGGGAACGTGCTTATTTTTGACGCTGGCACCTTTGATCTCGCCAGCCTGGAGTCCAAAAAGCTTGAATTTGAGCTAAAAGGCAACAGATACACTGGTAAATATGTGCTTATTAATACCGGTGGGGACAACTGGCTGATTTTTAAAAAGAAGGAATCTTAGCTCCAGATGACAGAACCTCTCCCGGAAAACAAAGCCGATTTGATTGTTAACGGTCAGCGAGTTGCCAATAATACGTTTGTTGATTCATTTATTGCCGGCGTAGCAGACGGACTGGTTTCCCCACTATCAGGTCGCAGTTGTTATCGGGCTTTGAACATAGTTATAGAAGAAGAAAAATGCCTGGTAGAATTTGATGGTGCAAGTGCTTCAACCAATGATTTTGTTGATAATATGATAAAGACAACACTGATAGGTATGGCTGGTGTTCTCGGTATCAGCGGGACAGTAGAAAGGTTGACTTTAAGAGTTAACAATTGACAATATAATTATCTGAATCCATTACTTATGACGAATAGCAAGAAAAAATTAATAAACGGCGGAAAAAAGAGTTCAGGCGTGTTGGGTTTCATGCTTCAGTTTGTGCCGCTCTATATATTCTGGCTGGTACTGTCTGAGCATTATACACCGTTTTACCTGATCGCCGGAGCTTTGATAAGTGCACTGATTGTTATTTTTAACCGGGAAATGTTTTCCAGTCTTCTTCCCACCGATCGACTTGGCAAATTCACACCAGGTTCAGCTTTAAAAACAGCTTTTTACCTGATTAAATACGTTCCATGGCTTCTGCTTCAAATAGCCAGGGACAACCTGCTTGTAGCCTATCTGGTTATTCATCCCAGAATGCCGATAAATCCCAGGATTTTGAGTTTTAAAGCCAGCTACCGGCGATCGGCAAGTCAGGTTATCCTGGCAAATTCCATAACACTTTCTCCAGGTACGATGACGGTACTTCTGGAAAACAATCGTTACCTTGTCCACGCGCTAATTCCTTCTTCGTGCGATAATCTCACCAGCGGAGAAACCCAGGATAGGGTGGGGAAAATATTTGACGAAGTGCCGGAAGGCCCACCTCAATCGGCATGTGGATATACTTTTGGGGAGATTGAATGATGGAAGGCTTTATTGTGTTTGCAGCCTTCTTTATTCTTCTTCTTAACGGGATTTGTGTATATCGCCTGGTTAGGGGTCCAAGCGTTTTTGACCGTGCAGTTGCTGTAAGTGTTATTGGCAACAATGCTGTTATTCTTATCGTATTGGTTGGGTTTATATTCGGGCGAATAAACATGTTCTTTGATATAGCGGTAGCCTATGCGCTGCTAAACTTTATAATTTCTATCGCGCTTGGAAAATACTTTGAACACCGGGGTAAACAGACGCAATGAACATTCTGGCTGGGATATTAATCGCCGCCGGGCTGTTTTTTCTGGCGGTAAGCTGTATAGGCCTGGTGCGCCTGCCGGATTTCTACACACGTAATCATGCCGCAGGAAAATCAGGAACATTGGGGGCCATTTTAATTCTGGTTGGCCTGGCTATTTATAACGGATTTGATATAACAGTACTCAGGTTGTTTATAATTTTACTCTTTTTTGCAGTTACCAGTCCGACTGCTACTCATGCAGTTGCCAGAGCCGCCTACCGGTTGGGACTCGAACCATGGACGCTGAAAAACCAGAATCCTGAAATATGCAATGTTGAGACCAGGGAAGCAGATGAAGGTGCAGAACGCGAAACCAGCGAGGATACAGTGTGATGCTTGCCAATTTTGATTTCTGGCTGCTTATATTTTTGATCGGAATGGCGTTAGTAGCGCTTAATCTGCGCGATCTGATAGCTGCCGTGCTGGTGCTTTCAGCGTATAGTTTTTGCATGGCATTGCTGTTTGCTTTTCTGGGAGCGGTTGACGTGGCACTGGTTGAAGCAACGCTGGGTGGGGGTGTCACTGGTGTGATATTAATAGCAGCTATTCTCCTTATGAAAAGGAGGTCCAGGAATTGAGGGCAGCATCAGCAATAATAATAGCGGCTTTTGCGGCATTAATGATTTATGCGACTTCGGGCTTGCCTGTTCCGGGAGACCCTGATGCACCCGGATCCGGGCATGTTTCGCAATATTATATTGAACATTCAATGGAAGATACCCATACGCCAAATATAGTAACTGCTGTTCTTGCTGATTATCGTGGCTTTGATACCCTGGGTGAAACGCTGGTGATTTTTACAGCCAGCCTTGCCTGTGTACTTATTCTGGCAAGGAGGATCGACCGTGATTAAACGCTACGACAGCGTTATAGTCGATATAACCTGCCGGATAATGGTTCCTTTCATTCAGTTGTTTGCAATATACGTTATTTTTCATGGCCATTACAGCCCTGGAGGAGGATTTCAGGGAGGGGTGCTTCTGGCTTCAAGTATGATTTTGCACCGTTTGAGCCTGGGACAAAAAGAATCCTATGCAAAACTTGCTCCCCGTAACGCATCCATATTGGGGACTGGCGGGATGTTTCTTTTTATGCTGACTGCGATCCTCCCGATATTCTTTGGTGGGATGTTTTTAGATTACAGTTTTCTGCCGATACCAGGTTTGGAGTCTGCCATGCTCAGGTATTATGGGATACTCATAGTCGAAATCTGGATCGGTATAGCTGTTTTTGGCTGCCTGGTAGTTATCTTTGACAGGCTGACTGAAAGAAGATGGGGTTAACATGGGAGATTTAACGTTTCATTACAGTTATATCATGATAATCATCCTTCTGGTTATCGGGTTGTGGGGCATGCTGGGGAAACGTAACCTTATTAAAAAAATAATTGGCCTCAATATTTTCCAAACCTCTATTTTTCTGTTTTTTATCAAAGGCGCATTAAAAGAGGGGGCCACGGTTCCGGTAATTGATCCTGAATTGGGGCTTGAAGCAGCAAGCTATTTTAACCCATTGCCGCACGTAATGATTCTCACAGCCATCGTTGTATCGGTAGCCACTACCGGGGTTGCCCTGGCTTTGATGCTGACAATATACCGCAATTATTCCAGCCTGGAAGAAGGCGACATCCTGGAGAGAATGGGCAAGTGATTGAGCATCTGCCGGCACTAATACCGATAACTCTTATCCTGTTTGCATTCATAGCCGGAGTGCTTGGAGTTATGCAGTTCAAGCTTAGCCGCAATGTGGCGATGCTGGGAGCTTTAGCCGCATTTGTATTGTCGGTTACCGGCACTATCCAGGTACTGCAAACCGGGCCGATGCATTACAGTTTCGGCAGTTGGCCGCCGCCGTATGGGATCGAATTTGTGCTGGATACCCTTTCAGCATTTATGGTACTGGTGATTACGGGCATAGGATCAATTTTGCTTATGTTCCCAACCAAGCCCGGCTTTATGATTGATGAGCAAAAGGGAGCTACGGTGTACACAGTAGTGCTCATGCTCATGGCAGGGCTATGCGGAATGGTGCTGGCTGGAGACTTGTTTAATCTTTACGTGTTCCTCGAAATTTCCTCCCTTTCGACTTTTGCGCTGATTTCTCTTGGGGGCGGTAAAGCAGCTGTTGCCAGTTTCCGTTATCTGATAATGGCCAGCATCGGTGGATGTTTTTATCTGCTGGGCGTCGGGTTTATATATTTTTCGGTTGGGTCGGTCAATATGGCAGATGTTTTACAATTGCTACCGGCTGTATATGATTCGCCTTCGGTTATCGGCGGG
>Ga0265294_10001843_pt1 | contig 28314 bp, 23 predicted proteins | sample MunlanPumphouse3_FD_192504 | JGI IMG/M metagenome (GOLD analysis project Ga0265294, IMG submission 192504) | Groundwater microbial communities from a municipal landfill in Southern Ontario, Canada - Pumphouse #3 | ecosystem: Environmental > Aquatic > Deep subsurface > Groundwater | place...
CAAGATGTCCAAGAGCCTCAAGAACGTTATCAACCCTGATGAGATCATCCAGGAATATGGAGCCGACTCCATGCGAATGTATGAGATGTTCATGGGCCCCCTTGAGGTCTCAAAACCATGGGCAACCACAGGTCTGAACGGTATCTACCGATTCCTGGACAGGGTTTGGAGACTCTATGAGGAAAGACCCATCACCGATGATGAGCCCTCCAAGGAATTGAACAAGACCCTGCATAAGACCATCAAGAAAGTAACCCACGATACGGCAACTTTGAACTTCAATACGGCCATCAGCCAGATGATGGTGTTGGTAAACGAGCTGTACAAGGTTGATGAGTTCCCCAGTGTGGTAGCAGAGACCTTGGTAAAACTCCTTGGCCCATATGTCCCGCACATTGCTGAGGAACTCTGGGAGAAGCTCGGCAACAAGGAGAGTCTCACCAAAGTGACTTGGCCTACCTTTGAGGAGAACCTGACCATCGATGATGAGATTGAGATGGTGTTCCAGGTCAACGGAAAGGTTCGAGACAAACAGACTGTTTCCAAAGGCATGGACAAGGCTTCAGCACTTGCAATGGCCAAAGAGAGCGAGAAGATCCAGCAGTGGATTGAAGGAAAGACCATCGTCAAGGAGATTGTGGTCCCAGATAAGTTGGTGAATATTGTAGTTCGCTAGTATTATATAGAGTCCAACACATGCAACAAGCGGGATTGCTCAATGCAACCCCGCTTGTTGTTTTATGCTAAAAATAATCCGTTTTGAAAAGAACTACATAGCCCTAGCCTGTGACTTTTTCACTATATAACCCAACGTGGTAATCGCTTGCTCTATCTTTTCCAGGGCAATAGTCTTCTCATCAAAGGATAATTTTACCTTACTCGAGTTAAATAGTACCTGAACACTCTCTTTCTGGACACCCTGTAAGTTTTTGGTAGCGTTTTCAATTTTCAACAAACAGGAAGGACAGGTTAATGTTTCCAACTGGATTGTAGCTTTTTTCATAGAATGAACTCCTTTCTTTGTTCTTATATATTAAGCATATACCTGTATACATGCTTTGTAATTGATTCAAATCAATTTTCAACGTGCTCTTCGTAATCGGTACCGAAGTAGCCTCATCCCGTTAAGGATTACAACCAAGATGCTCGCTTCGTGGACCAGCATACCAATTGACATGTTCATCCACTCACTAAAGAACACACTTGCCAATAGGACCAGCACCACACCTACAGCAATAGCAATATTCTGTCTCATATTCGCAAGAATAGCTTTACTCAATCCCAAAGCAAGAGGCAGTCGGCTTAAATCGGAACTCATCAGGACGACATCAGAAGTTTCAATAGCAACATCCGTACCACTACCCATCGCAATCCCAATCTGGGCCAAGGCGAGGGAGGGACTATCGTTCACTCCATCCCCTACAAATGCAATAATTCGTCCTTCTTCCTGTAGTTTCTTGATATAGGCAGCCTTGTCCTCGGGAAGCATATGCCCATAGGCTTCAGTCAAGCCAAGCTGTCGAGCAACCAAGTCCACCGTTCCTTGATTATCCCCTGAAAGAACCACGAGATGCTTTACCCCTAGTTTCTTCAGTCTTTGTAGATGGCTCTTCACATTTGGACGTACTTGGTCACGAATACCGAACAAGGCTTTTGCTTCCCCATCAAAAGCAATGAGTACAAGAGAATTCCCCTGTTTCTCGAGCCGTACAATATCCTTCTGAACTTGATCGGATATCGCTACCTGCTCTTCTTCCATCAGCGTAACATTCCCGACCACTACTCTCTTTCCTTCCACCATGGCGACAATTCCACCACCCGGAGCAACATCAGTTTTTCCAACCGTATAGGTATCGATGTTTCCAAGTTTTTCAACTATCGCATTTGCCAAAGGATGGTCAGATTCTAGTTCCACGCTGACAAGGTATGCTGCAGTTTTCTCTTTCTCAGTAGTATAATATACGGTATCTGCAACACTCGGATTCCCCATGGTCAATGTTCCGGTCTTGTCAAAGACAATGGTGTCAACCTTGCTGAAATCATGGATAACCTCACTACCCTTTAGAAGGACCCCATGGCGTGCACCGTTACCGATACCTGCGACATTCGAGACAGGAACCCCGATCACCAAGGCACCAGGACAACCAAGGACCAGAATAGTGATGGCAAGTTCCAGATTACGCGATACCAGCCACACAAGCAGGGATAGAATCAGGACAAGCGGTGTGTAGTACAGGGAGAATCTATCGATAAATCGCTGGGTCTCGGATTTTGAATCCTGTGCCTCCTCGACCAATTCAATGATTCTTCCGAAGGTGGTATCTTCACCAACACGTTCAGCAACAATCTGGATGGTTCCATTTTCTAGGATAGTACCAGCAAATACATGGGAGTTCTTCTGCTTGCCGACAGGTACAGCCTCACCGGTAATGCTCGCTTCATTGATATATCCATCCCCAGACTGGACCAAGCCATCCACAGGTACTTTCGCTCCTGTCTTTACCAACAGGATATCACCTACTGCCACCTCATCAATCGCAACCTCTCCAAACGTGCCGTCTTCCTGTTGTTTCCAAGCACTCTCAGGTGCCATTTCCGTCAATTCCTTGATTGCAGAACGGGTTTTCTGTAAGGTTCTTTGCTCAAGGAAGGCGCCAAAAAGAAAAAGAAACGTAACGATTGCCGACTCTTCAAAGTTCCTAATAACGAAAGCTCCTGCTACCGCAATTGTTACCAGTACATCGATACTGACGACCTTCACCCTGAGTGCTTGATATGCCTGGATGGCTATCGGAGCAACACCCAACACAGATGCCAAGGCAAGAGACCACATTGCCAGCCGCTCATTGTGAAACCCTAGTGCACTGGTAAACCCAAGGATGATCAGCAGGGCACTGACTGCTGCAATAGTGTTTTTTCTGGCGAGAATATATTTCTGCATTTGTTGCTCCTTTCCTCTGGTCACTTGATCCGGTGATAGGCTTCATCGAGTTCTGACAACATCTGATACACTGCCTCATAGCTTTCACAAACATCTTCAGGGATTCTATAATTCTGAGTGAGGCTTCTTAGTTGAGAAAAGCATTCCTGCAATCCAGTACTCCCTGCATCTGGTTGATCCAGCTCTTTGTCCATGTTCTCAAATATCCTGCGAACTTCATGGAATTCAGGATGGTTTGGCCCATGAATCCTATCTACAATAGGAATATATTGTTTCAGAATATTGAGATATTCTCTCTTCAATTGGGTAAATGATGTATTGTTTGTCATCGTAAAATCTCCTTCATTACTTCTGCTTACATGAGTAACCTACCAAGGAATGAAAGAATGATAATTGATTAGAATCAACTTTGATTGAATTCGTAGATATAGCACACCTATGTGGAGGTATTACCCTCTTGTGTACATAATTGGCTCCAGGGGAATAGGTGAGAATAGTGTTGTACTGTTTCGTTTTAGCAGTAACTCTTGTAGTTACAACTCAACGGAGAGATCGAGAATAATGGTGCTTGTTAGATGCATTTCCTCTTCCCGCAAGGAACGAGAGAGCAAGGCTTTTAACGAACAGAGCCGGTAGGTCCTTCTCTGTTGATTACTTGCCTCGTATTCGGCACAAAAACCACCATTTAATTGCCTGCCATCTTCTCTGACCATCTGATACAGCACTGAATTAGTACCATCAGTGAGAGGGGAGTAGGTTATTGAGACGCTTCCCCTTCCACGGTGTTTTGCCTGAACGTACAATTCGGCGATAGGCACTTCCTGTTGGGACCTACGTTCACTGCCCTGCACCAGAACAAATTTTACATCTGAGGGAAATGGGTCCTGCAATGAAATTGCTGCAATGAGAGGGTGAGATAACACCAAACAAGCTATGAAAAAAATGCCAATGCGAATTGCTTGGCTATTCTTTGAAAGATTAGGGTATTGTTTCCTCTGTCTCATAGCATACCTATCCAGAAAACCTATGTCAGTAGCAACGAGTATAAATGACATGTTCAGTACTATTAGACATGCCTAAAATCCATCTATATCAATCCTATAGAATAGATTAGAGCACGTTTATCTTATGACATACTATTCTTATCCGAGGACTTTTGCAAGGCCGCCTTTGCTTGTTTCTCGATAGAGGGAAGGAAGTGCTTGTCCAGTTTCCATCATCACCTCGATGACACTGTCGAAAGAGACTTTATGGCGCCCATCACCAAGAAGGGCATAGGTGCAGTGGTCTATGGAGCGCATGGTGGCAAGAGCATTTCGTTCAATGCATGGAATCTGTACAAGACCACGCATTGGGTCACAGGTAAGACCAAGATGATGCTCGAGACCCATCTCTGCAGCATACTCTATCTGGAAGATGGAGCCACCAAGAAGTTGTGTAGCAGCAGCTCCTGCCATTGCACAAGCAACCCCTATCTCTCCTTGGCAACCAACCTCCGCCCCACTGATCGATCCATTGGTCTTTACCACATTGCCGATGATCCCAGCAGTAAGAAGCGCACGCAATATACGTATCTTGGGGAACTTATACTGTTTAGCCAGGTAGTATAAAACCCCAGGGAGAACCCCACAGCTTCCACAGGTTGGGGCTGTGACAATCTTCCCCCCACCAGCATTCTCCTCACTGACTGCAAGAGCGTAGCTGATGGCAAATGCAGGATTTCCCATTGCAGCGGTGAACTCACCAGCTTTGGAGTTGAATTGGCTTGCCTTCCTTGGTAGCTTCAATCCCCCAGGAAGTACTCCCTCTGCATTCACCCCACGCTCAATTGCATCACACATCACACTCCAGATTTCATCCATGTAGGTGAGAATGTCCGAATCCTCAAACTGGAGAGCAAACTCCCATATCTGCATCCCTTCTTCCCCGCAGTAGTCAAGAATCTGGCGCATTCTGGAATATGCCTTGGGATATACTTCTGCAGCCTGGTCAGCATCTTCGCCTTCCAGAACAATTTTTCCACCTCCCACACTGTAGTAGGTGTTCTCATAGATGGCTTCACCTGTATCGGAAAGAGAGCGGATCGTAAGTGCATTGGGGTGGAAAGGTTTCTCAATTTCTGGGTACCAGACAATCTCAACATCTTTTCCCGCGGAGGAAAATACCTCTCGCAAGGCTTTATCGGTCAAGTGTCCCTTCCCGGTAGCAGCCAAACTTCCGTACAAATCAGCCTCAAACCGCTGACAGTCAGCATGAAGGGAGAGGAAGTGTTGTGCTGCAGAGCGCGGGCCCATGGTATGGCTACTCGAGGGGCCATACCCAATTCTGTAGAGTTCACGCAAGGATTCCATGTACAAACTCTACCGGTTTATAGTAAAAATGGGAAGCTCTTTTACCAAGGCGGCGCATTTGAAAGACTACTCAGGTACTCACCCTTTTTAAGATCAACATAAAGGGAGAGACAAAGGGAACTTTCCCGATTGAGAAAACGTTGCAACCCACCCTCCAGTTCCAAGGAAATAGCCTCTCCCCATCTATTCCAAAAAGGTTCCTGGTTAAGCCGCTCGGGAACCCAATAACCGGATGGTATATCAGATACAACCACTTCCAGTTTCTCATAGTGGCTCAAATTGGAAGGAATACCCTCCCCGTTGAGCAGGGAAACCACTAGAGCGTTCCCGTCAAGAAGGGTTGCATCCCCCACCTCATCGGCAAGATAAGTGGCATTGATATGCTCCACTGCCTCAGGATTGAACTGATAGGAATCAAGAAGAAGCTTTGCAAGCTCTCCTTGTTCCTGGGTAAGCGTTACAGAATCGTCTGCCCCCGGATGATAAAAGCCACCATAGGGATATAGGTAGGAGAGTGGATACGCACAGAGGACGGTCAGAGAATCCCTCGGAACGGTAAGCGTGGCACTTTTCTGCCCTTCTGTAAGATGCATGGAACTGCGATCACCCTCTCCATTTGTATACACCAAGGTATGCCAAAGCGGACGATGGGAGGCTTCCCCCCACGGATGGGATTCCTGCAATGTGACCGTTATACGTTGTTCGTGTAAAACATTTGCCTCACATCCAATACAGAGTATGAGAAGGAGGCAACAAAATACTACTCTCACACCTTATAAGCATTACAAGAAGCCTTCTTGCTTCAGCTGTCTTCGGTACCGCTCTCTCCAAGAGGCGAAGAGGAGTTTTACCCCCTCACTCGTATAATCTGCATAGGTCCAGGGAAAACTTTTAAACTGCTTGTTTGCATACATCAGGGTAAGTTCAGCATAGATGCCTTCAGATAATGGAATACGATGGGCACGATTTTTGGTAGTGGCAAGAACGAGATTGGCCTGACTCAGTAATCCGGGGTCCAGATTCACTCTCCTTCCACCATTCTGGGTAAATTCCGCCTCCAAGGCATTGGTCTCTCGTTTAATTATAGATAGCCGGGACGGATCGATGAGATGGGTAAAGCTCAGATAAAACCGCAAGGGTTTTCCTCCCATCTCATCGTCATAGTAATCGGTATACGTAAAGAAACTGGGCTCTGTACTATCCAAGATAGGCCCATACAGCTCAATAAGGCGCTCCTTCACGAGAGAGATCATCTTCTGCTGTGAAACCAACACCCCCATCACCAGCCGATGGGGCAGGAAACCCTGCTCCCTACCCATGTCAGAGTGTACTGGAATAGGTCCCCAGGACCCGAATCGAGTGGCAAATACCACCAAGCTCTTCAAGTGCAACCTTGAATGCACCTTCCTCTCCAAGCTCCGTCTCCACAAAGAAGGAGTACTCCCATGGCTTTCCAGGAATAGGACGGCTTTCCAGTTTCTTCATATTCAAACCATGTTTGGTAAGGACCAAGAGGGCTTGGAAGAGGGACCCTGGGCGATCGGGTACAGTGAACCGCAAGGAAGCACGATTGACCTGGCTGGCAGACCGAAACACACTGCTTCGCTCTTCACGGCAGATAATGTAGAAGCGTGTATAGTTGCTGGAGTTGCTTTCGATAGCCTCTTCAAGGACTTCAAGTCCATGTGCCTTTGCCGCAGGAAGGCCTGCAATGGCTGCTTTATGAATGTCACCACACTCTTTTACATAGGCGACTGCACCAGCGGTGTCGAAGAAGGGAATTGCCTTGGCGTGTGCCATCTCCTTTGCAAGGTAGTCAGTACACTGGGCAAGCCCCTGTGGGTGTGAGTAGATCTCCTTGATGTCCTCCTTCTTGGCCCCATGGAGTGCAATAAGGTTGTGGATTATCCTGATCTGCTGCTCTCCCACAACCTCGATACCTGGATGTCTATCCAGAAGGTCCAGATTTTCGTACAGCGTACCTCCCAGGGTATTCTCCATGGGAATCATACCATAGGAAGCTTTGCCTTCCATGACTGCCTCAAAGACATCTGCAAAACCTGTACAAGGAAGAACCTTGGTACTTTCATCGAAGGCTCGCTGGATTGCAAGTTCGCTGTAAGCCCCTCTCTCTCCTTGGAAGGCAACCACCAACTGGTCCTTCTCCAGAACCTGCTCCTTTGCATCAGAGACAGTAATGGAGGCAAGACGGGGAATTCGTTCCAAGGACTTTCCCACCACTGAACTCAGTGCCTGGATGTCACGCATCAACTTCTCAAATTGGGACGGATAGAGGGATTGTGGACCATCACTGAAGGCTTTCTCAGGATGGTTGTGTACTTCAACGATCAAACCAGAGGCTCCACTGGCAACCAACGCCAGACTCATCGGGGAAACCATGTCCCTTACCCCTGTTGCATGGCTTGGATCGCCAATGACCGGCAAGTGGGTCATCTTCTGCACCATGGGAATTGCTGAGATATCGAGGGTATTCCTTGTAGCCCGTTCATAGGTACGAATTCCTCGTTCGCATAGAACCACCTGGTCGGTACCACTGCTCATCAGGTATTCGGCGGCCATCAGCCACTCCTCAATGGTGGCGCAAAGGCCTCGCTTCAGGAGAACCGGCATACCGGTCTTGCCTACAGCCTTGAGGAGTTCAAAATTCTGCATATTTCTTGCCCCGATCTGGAACATGTCAATGTACTTTGCCATCATGGGTGCATCAGAAGGGTTCACAATTTCACTGGTTATCGGCATACCGAACGTCTCACCAGCTTCCTTGAGGTACTGCAGCCCCTCTTCTCCCAAACCCTGGAAGGCATAGGGGCTGGTTCTTGGCTTGAATGCGCCTCCCCTGAGAATGACAGCACCCGCTTCTCGTACTGACTCAGCAATGCTCATGATCTGTTCACGTGACTCTATTGCACAGGGTCCGGCAAAAATAGCAATACGGTTTCCACCAATCTTCACTTTACCTACGGACACAATGGTGTCCTCTTTCTTCAGCTCTCGTGAAGCAAGTTTATAGGGTTTGCTGATGGGTACCACACTGGCCACTCCCTCAAGCATCTCCACTTCCCTGATATCAACAGTACTCTGGCCCACCGCACCAAAAACAGTTTCTTCCTGTCCAATGATTTCTTTGACGGTGTAGCCCTTTTCAACAAGGAAGGATCTGATCGCTTCCTTCTGTGTGTCACCAATGTTCTTTTGCAGTACGATTATCATGAAAATACGCTAGAGTGTAATAGTAAAAAGGTCAAGTAATCATTGCCTATTTTGCCTTTCCATGGTAGGAGAATGCCTATGAATGATGCATATTGGGATTCAGTTTTTATACTATTCAAACAAGCAATCGAGAAGGAGGGTGGTATTCTACCCTCAGTTTCGGTAATTGCAGAGAGGGAAAATGACCCATTTCGGGTGCTAATAGCTACCATCATTTCACTGAGAACCAAGGATGAGGTAACCCTCGATGCAAGCACAAAACTCTTTTCGCTCGCAAAGGACCCAGAGAGTATGCTCAATCTCAGTGAAGAGGAAATCCAGAAGGCCATCTATCCATCAGGGTTCTATAAGACAAAAGCAAGGAATATCAGGGCCATCAGTAAAATACTCCTGGAGCAATACGGGGGAGTCGTCCCAAACGACCAAACATTATTGCTCTCCCTCCCTGGGGTAGGGATAAAAACCGCAAACCTCACCCTAAACCTGGGCTTCCAGGTTGAAGCCATCTGTGTGGATTGTCATGTCCACCAGATAGCAAATCGAATGGGATGGGTGGAGACAAAAACCCCGGAGCAGACAGAGAAAGACCTCATGGACATCATGCCAAGAAGGTTCTGGATCCCTCTCAATGAACTATTGGTGCGATACGGACAGCTCATATGTACTCCGATCAGTCCCTTCTGCAGCAAATGCCCTGAGACGGAGCGCTGTCCGAAGATTGGTGTGAAGCGTAGTCGTTAAAACACTTCCCTGACAATCTTGGCTACCCTGTCTGCCTTTCCAAGGGTATAGAAATGCACACCGGGAACATCATGGGCGAGCAGATCCTTCGCCTGCTTGATACACCAATATTCGCCAATCTCCCTGATTTCAGCGAGCTTAGTTGCACCATTCAACAGAGAAACAAGCTCATCGGGAAAATCGACATGGAACGTCTGGGGAATGGTTGCAAGATCTCGCTTACTGCCGATGGGCTTAATTCCGGGAATGATGGGCACATTGATGCCTTCCTTTCTACAGGCATCAACAAAGCGGTAGTATACACTATTATCGAAGAACATCTGGGTGACAATATACTGGGCACCACTGTCCACCTTCTTCTTCAACATCTGGATATCATAGGTGAGGTTTGGAGCTTCTCCATGCTTTTCCGGGTAGCCTGCAACGCCAGTGCAGAAATGGGTTTTTTGAGCATTCTGGAGCTGTTCATCCAGATATATTCCCTCATTGAGGCGAGCAATCTGGGTTACCAAGTCACTTGAGTGATCATATCCACCTTTTACCGGCACGAACCGCTTCACCCCATTTGGGGGATCTCCTCTCAGTGCAAGGATATTCTCGATGCCCAGGAAATTGAGCTCCACCAAGGCATCCTCAAGCTGGTCAGCATCCATCCCTCCGCAGATCAGGTGTGCTACTACAGGAATCTGGAACGTATATTGGATCAAGGCTGAAAGTGCAACAGTACCAGGCCTCTTATGCACGGTGCGCCGCTCCAGGAGCCCATCTTCCCTTTCCACATAGACCACTTCCTGCTGGTGGTTGGTCACATTGATGTAGGCTGGGTCAAATTCACTAAGTGTGCGAACAGATTCCAGAAGGGTTTGGACATCTCCGCCCTTCAAAGGGGGAACCAGTTCAAAGGTAAACAGGGGTTTCTTTGCCTCATTGAGGATGTCGATTACTTGCATGTCTTCAGTATTCCATACCACTGAGGAGCGTGGCAAGCATCTGCCTGTCTATACTTTTCTGCTTTGCGTAGAGGGAGAGCTGTTCTTCGCTGATATGCTTGAGGGCAAAATATCGAAGATTCTCCCCTCCTATCAGCATACCACATACAGAGGAGGGAGGATCCATGGCAAAACTTTCAGTAAGCTGTACCCCGATTCTCTCGGTCGCATCAAGCAAGCTAAAGAGGGTCCCCTTCTCACTATGGTCGTTCCAGGAGGGGTATCCTGGGGCTGGACGGAGGTAGGATGTGAGGCTCTCTCCCCACATGGAGACAATCAACTGCTGCGCTTTCTCTGCAAGTGCTTCGGCAAGGCGGTCGGCAAGAAGTTTAACAGAGAGATGCCGCATGGTATCTCCCCGCTCCTCCAGCTCCTTGAGATAGGGAGCCAAGAAAAGGGAACTGGTGGTTACAAACAACCCGACCGTATCTTCTTTCGCAATCATATCAGCAATACAGAGGCCACTTTTCTCGTCACGCAGGAAGTAGAAAGACTTATTGCCCACCTGTACCGACAACCGGTCGCTCTTGGCTGGGAATACCCCATAGACAATCCTGCATCCTTGCTCAAAGAGAAGACGGACCTTCTCCTCTTCCAGAAGCGCTTTCGCTTGTTTGATGAGTCTTACTCCCTCTTCACTGGCAGGAGGAACCTTCCATGCAGCACAATACATGTTCCAGTTGATGAGCTCCAGCAAATCAGAGAGGGGAATATCTCTCAGCGTATTCACCCCATAGGTTTTTGCCTTCGTTCCCACGCTCTTTTGCTCACTGATTTCCAAGGAAGAAGCATATCCAACAGCAACAGAGGAATGCTTCACCTCTTTTGCATCCTGATGGTCCTCCCTGAGTTGGCGATAGTGCTCATCTACTTCATGAAAGAATGTAAGGCGGTTGGGACCTACCACCTCATTGGCCGCCAAGGCCATGGCAGAAGCATCCTTTGTCTGGATGACAGGATTCGAGTACCGTACCGACAGCTTCACCGCTGTATGCAGCTCACTGGTGGTTGCCCCTCCCACAAAGATGGGGATGTTGGAGCCCCTCTCCTCGAAAAGGGAGATGACCCCCTCCATCTCCTTCAGGGATGGTGTGATCAAACCACTCAGGCCTACGATGTCTGCCTGGTATTTGATGGCTGCATCATAGATATCTACTGACGGAACCATTACTCCGAGGTCAATGACTTCAAATCCATTGCATGTAAGAATCAGTGCAACAATATTCTTGCCGATATCATGCACATCGCCCTTGACCGTCGCAAGGACAGCAATCTTCTTTTGATTCCCTGTTTCGTGTAAATTCTTCTCTAAATAGGCAGTAATACGTGGTTGGAGGATATCAACCGCAAGCTTCATTGTCCTCGCACTTCGCACCACCTGGGGTAGGAACAGTTTTCCTTTTCCAAAGAGACGACCTACCTCCTTCATACCATCCATCAAGGGGCCTTCCACCAAGGAGAGAGGATTTTCTTCTTTCATTGCCTCCAAGTCCTGGGAAAGATAGGTATGGTCCCCAGCTACCACTGCATCATAGAGCCGATCAGAAGCGCTTCTCTCAGAGCGAGGAGCCGTCTTCTTCTTGGGTGTATCCTCACTCTGCATGGTCAGGGCCAGGTTGATCAGTTCAGCCCTGATATCTGCCAGATCTCCCCCCTCTGCCATAAGAGCATGTTCAATGGTGGAACGTACATCCTTGTTCAATGTCTGAACATCAATGAGACTTGCTGGATTGATGATTGCCATATCAAGGTCAGCCAACTCCAACAAGAGGGCATGCATGGCAGAACGAAGTGCATCATTCCCACGGAATGAGAAGGAGAGATTACTCACTCCTCCGCTGGTATGGCAACGCGGATAGAGCCTCTTGAGTTCCCGGGTGGCAAGAATGAAATCTCGGGCATAGGTATCGTGCTCTTCTATACCGGTGGCAATAGAGAGGACATTGGCATCGAAGATAATATCCTCATCCCTGATCCCTGCCTGACTAAGCAGGGAATAGCTCCTCTTTGCTATGGAAATCTTACGTTCATAGGTAGCGGCCTGTCCCTCTTCATCAAACAACATGACCACCATCGCATGACCATAGCGGGCAATATGCTTGGCATGGGAAATGAAGGTTTCCTCTCCCTCTTTCAAACTGATTGAGTTAACGATCCCTCGTCCCTGGACCTCTCCAAGAGCGGAGCAGACAACCTCCCAATCTGAGGAGTCAATCATGATTGCTGCCTTTGCCACTGAGGGATCACTCGCGATATAGCGTAGGAAGTTCTTCATACTCTTCTCTGCATCAAGCATGGATGCATCCATACAGAGATCCAAGACAGAAGAGCCATGGGCTACTTGCTCCCGGGCAATCTGGAGAGCCTCTTCCCACTTTTCTTCCTTGATCAGGCGGGCAAACTTTCTCGAACCTGCCACATTGGTTCTCTCTCCAACTATAAGCAGTTCACCCTCTTTCTCCTTCACAACATCCATCCCACTCAGGGCTAGGGAAGAAGTTATCCTAGGCAGCTGCCGAACCACAGCCTGAACAGAGGCTTCCTTCAATGCCTTGATGTGAACAGGGGTGGTACCACAACATCCACCGAGAATGTTCAGATACCCTTTCTGCAGGGCAGGGGAAAGATCTTTTGCCATCTGCTGTGCCTGCAGCTGATAATTTCCTTCCTTGTCCGGGAATCCTGCATTGGGGTGGGCACTGACATAGAAGGGACAGAGCCCGGAGAGTTTCTCGATAAGAGGAAGCATCTCATTCGGCCCGGTGGAACAGTTGAGTCCTAGACTGAAAAGGGGAAAGGGTGCAAGGCTTGCCACAAAGGCCTCAAGGGTCTGCCCACTGAGTGTCCTTCCACTCTGGTCACTGAAGGTTACACTTACCATCAGAGGTATGGTCCTCTGTTGTGCTTCCATCTCCTGTAGACATGCAATGATGGCACTTTTTGCCACCAAGGTATCAAATACTGTTTCAATGAGGAGGAGGTCTACCCCTCCTTGGAGCAGTGAACGAACTTGTTCACGGTACATCTCCAGGAAGGAGGAAAAGTCTTTTTGTCGATATGCTGGGTCCTCTACCTTCTCAGAGAAGGAGAGGGAACGGTTGGTAGGACCAAGAACCCCTGCAACAAAGGCATACCCGTCATGGGTTGCTTCATAGTCTGCGGCTGCCTCACGTGCTATTTCACAGGCAGCCAGGTTGATGGGTTCCACTTCTCCTGATAAGCCATACTCTGAAAGATTGAAAGCATTCGCGCAGAAGGTGTTGGTCTCGATGATGTCAGCGCCAGAGGATAAGTACTCTTGGTGTATCTGATAAATGACATCACCCCTGCTGAGGTTGAGAAATTCATTACAGCCAGGGGCCGAAATATCCTCCAAGGTATAATCCTCGACCTGCAATCCCTGCTTTTGGATCATGGTACCCATAGCCCCATCCAGGAGCACGATTCTCTTTTCAAGCAACACCTGCAAGTATTCTCTTCTATTCATGTCAGGTACCTACCTCCAAATGGCCACCAACGGCCAACGTGTCTTCAAATACTACTACAGCGGAGAGGACTTCTTCCTGCCTTGTGAGCGCCTCGCACACCTTCCTCACATCCTCTTTACTGGAGACACGGTTGCAGTATGCAGTCGCATACGCATCCGCAAGGGCAGCATCTTTACATGCAACCATAACAGCATCAGCCTTACCGAAACTTATTGAGTGCCCAATCTTTCCCGAGCTGGTACAGACTCCCATAGGGCCATAGGAAGGATCAACAATGATGGAAAGCTTCCCTGAAAGATGACTTGTTGGGGCAAAGAGCTTCACGGGAAGAGGTTTTAGGACATCAATATACAAATCACCACCATTTTCAACAACAATCTCCGAGAGACCAAACTGGTCCTTGAGATGCCTTCCAAGGCGCTCGGCGATTGCTCCCGCCACACTGGAAAAAGGGCCAGTACCTGAACGTTCCCCTGCATCAAACATACGCTGCAACAACACAGAGAGTTCTCCCTTCGGTTGCAAGGGAACAAAGCTGGTAAACAGAGTGGGATCCCCATAGTCAAGAAGCTCCCTTCTCAGTCGTCTTAAAAGGGTTGTCGTTTCAGCTTGTAGGGAGTTCTTATCGGCAGACCCCTGGAATCCAATCCAAACATCACTCTCCCCAATAGAAAGGGAGAATGAAGAGAAACGGGTAGACCCCATGCTCTGTCGATAGGCTCTCCTTTGGTACAATTCTATGCCTCCCGTTCGTGTGATACCTCAAACAGGCGCATTGGACAGGCATGGACACAGAGCCCACACACAACACAATGTGATACATCAAATTGCAGCTTTGCCTCAGAATCCATCCATAAGGCACCGGAGGAACAGACAGCCGTGCAAGCACCGCAGTCAATACACCCATCCTGGTTGAAGAGCAGCTCCTTGACCATCTCAGAGACAACAACCCCGATCTCTCCGAGATAAATAACACTCGCATCCAAGTCTTGCTCGGTTCCACTCAACTCAACAATGAGCTTTCCCCCACGACCACTGGCAACATCAGCGTTGAGGATATTGATGTCCACATCGTAGGATCGGGCAAGCTTGCTTACAATAGGTTGCTCCACCAAGGTGGGAGAGAATCGCAAGGCATATCGCTTTTTCATTTCTCACCTCCTTCGCGAGGAACCAAAGGTTTCACGAAACTGTCAGTAGGGAACGTATGCACTGGCTCAGAGAGGAAAAATCGTTTCTCCTTGATCCAGGAGGCCAAGATATCGGCAATCTCCCGTGCCTTGGCTAGGGAAGAGAGGGGAGCAGTCTTTACTTCCTTTCCATCACTCAAGGTGACAGAGCCACTGGCAAGCTGGGCATAGGAACAGGTCCCGACCGATGGGTGCCCGTCCTGCCCGTAGTCGAGAATATTGGTGGTGATCTTCTCATTTGAGATGGCTAGATGGGCTGCCATTTCCTCATCAAGTACCGGTATAGGAATACCGATACCGACAAACATCGAGATACCATACTTCTCATAGTAGGCAGAGCGGATATACTCCCTCGACATCTGTTTCGCATCCCCTATAACAGCAAGGGTTGCCCCAGGCAGGGTGGGAATACCTTCTGGTGTACGTTCCCGTCTGGTATTGAACTGGGTCCCGTTCCATACCACATACCCCTCTCCTCCACCAAGGAAGATCCGGGTTCCAAGACCAATGGTTCTCAGGTAGGGATCATTCAGCAATGGGCTCAATTCACCACTGGTGGAGTAGGTTACGTTCGAGAACCTGGGAAGAAGGCTGCCCATATAGGTGTACCTGATCCGGTTCGTGCTGTTGGTGGCTGCTGCATAGTTCTGGTAGGCGTTTCTAGGATTGAAGAGATAGAACTCGTTGATGGTATCCTTGTTGATATAGGTATCAATCTCCTTGGTGGGATAACAGTCGGTTCCTTTACCCCTTGCATGCAGACGGACATCCTTGCCATCGATCAACTCCTCGATAACATTCGCTCCACCGTAGGTAGCATCGAACTTGGATTCGCTGGTCGCACCAATGTAGGTATCTACTGCAGCAAGCCCCTCATAGGCATTCACCCCATTGAGGGTAATCTCTTCCATACGAATACCGGGAGACCAATGTCCGAAATTGATGATTGCTCCACTGGAGCACATGGGGCCAAAGGTGGCAGTGGTTACGATATCCACCTCTTCACTGAGTTCTTTTAGGTCTTTCTCTTTTGCCATCGCGGTAAATGCTTCTGCACTGACCACGACAACCGTGCCTTTCTTGATTTTCTCATTGATCTGGGAAACTGTCTTTGCCATAGGGGCTCCTATTCGTCACTCAACCCTTCAAGGGTCAAGACCGGGATCAAATGATAAGCAGGGACCTCGTAGGGATGACTCTCCAAGAGCGCCTCTACCACTGGGGCAGCAAATTCTTCATCAACCACCAATTCTAGACGCCACTCCCGCTCTTGTGCAAGCTCTCCTACCTGCCCAATGAAGGGGGATGAACCTTTTAGAGGACGAAATTGGCCGGTTCCTTGACTCTGGTAGCAACAGGAATCGTAGGATCCCATCTTTCCAGCTCCAGCCTTGAAGAGAGCCTCCTTTACTACCTCAAGATGAGAATCAGGAACATAGGTTACCAGTATGTACACCTTTTCTCTCCTTCTATTTGTCCGTATGATAGGGTATGGTAAAACTTCTGGTATTTCTCGGCAACCCTGGTAAAGCGTATGAGAAAACCCGGCACAATGTAGGCTGGATGGTTTGTGATTATATGTACCCAACACTCTCATGGTCACAGAAATTCAATGGGCTGATTGCCCAGGATGGGGGAACCAGGCTGCTTAAGCCCCATACCTATATGAACGAAAGCGGAAAATCCGTTCGCTCTTGTATGGATTTCTTCTCCTATACAGCACAGGAAGTCATGGTCATCCATGACGATCTGGAGCTTCCCTTTGGGACAATCAGGATGCAGAGTGGTGGAGGCCTCCAGGGACACAATGGATTGAAGTCAATCAAGAGCCATATCAAGGACGACTTGTTCCTTCGACTTCGTATTGGAATCGGAAGACCAAAGCATGGAACCGTTTCCTCCTTTGTCTTACAACGATTCTCGCCTGAAGAAGAGATTTCACTTCCCTTGATTCTTGATTCAGCAAAAAAGATGCTAATAGACGATATTCCTACTCTTCCTGTCACAAATACATTAGTCTAACAGCATCCAATTCCCAAGAAAGTGGTTACAAGCATGGCCACTCGTGATATACTTGGAGTACCACTATCAGGGATACAACCACCCTCAGGGAGGCGTGATTTGATTACACGTGATTTTCGCATTTCAGTTCGAACAAGGACTGAAATTGATTTTTTTCCAGCGTTGTTTCCGTCAGATGCCGACCTTGGAGATCTCTATAAGCAGGCAACTGAACTCGCCTACCTTTTCAATACGAAAGTAAAAGCAAAGGGAGGAAATGACTGGATCTCCTCGGCAAAACTCCATGCCTCGGCTGTCCTGCACCAACTCTACCAGAGTGTTCTTTCCCACTACCTGAGCTACAGTGAACCTGATTTCTTTACCCGTCTGACCACATTGGTCAACAAGAACCACGCAGCCCAGGAAGTACTTGCCTTCTACATGAAGGAGTTCCCGTCCCCGCTCTTGGTCGAGCAGGGTCTGCCCCTTGAATACTTCTATGAAGAGTCTCTCAGGGGCTATTTCATCCATCAGGTCATGCAGGAAAACCCTGCACTCATGAAGGCAACAAAGCCATTCCTAGCCCCGGAAGGCCTCTCCTTCCCCAAGGCCGCTCAGGCTGTCACCGCTTTGATGGGGGGATATACCCTCTCCAGTGCATCAATGACCAACAGTGACGAGGACATCTTCTCCTTCCTCACCAGACCGGCAAAGCTTTATCCCGATTCCCTGACCGACCAGATCTCATTCATCATTGAGACCTGGGGGGAATTGATTCCCCAACGCTTAAAGGAGTTGCTCCTGAAAGCAATCGATGTGGTAAAGGAAGAAGAGAAGCCACACTTCCCGGGAGATGGGGGAAGCCCTGTTATGGTCGTACCCGACTACACCCTCTATGACCAGGAGTATGAGGCATTCACTACCGACCGGAATTGGATGCCCAATGTAATCATGCTTGCCAAATCCACCCTTGTATGGCTGGACCAGCTGACCAAGGAGTATGAATACCCCATTGATACCTTGGATAAGATTCCTGATCGAGAACTCGATCGTATTGCAACCAGGGGTTTCACCGCACTCTGGCTTATCGGACTATGGGAAAGAAGCACTGCAAGCAAGAAAATCAAGAACCTCTGTGGCAACCCTGATGCAGAAGCCTCCGCATACTCCTTGAAAAATTACGAGATTGCAGAGGTCATCGGAGGATGGCCTGCCTTGGACAACCTTCGAAAGCGGTGTGCCAGCCGCGGCATTCGGCTTGCCAGTGACATGGTTCCAAACCATTGTGGAATAGACGGGGATTGGGTCTTTGAACACAGCGACTTTTTCGTCCAGCAAAGTTATCCACCCTTCCCTTCCTATACCTATGATGGACCAAACCTTTCTTCACACCCAGATATTGAGATCAAGCTGGAGGACCACTATTACGATAGAAGTGATGCGGCTGTAACCTTCAGGAGAAGGGATCTGAGAAATGGGGATACCACCTACATCTTCCATGGTAATGATGGTACATCGATGCCCTGGAACGATACTGCACAGCTGGATTTCCTCAACCCGGTAACACGGGAGGCTGTCTATCAACAGATAAAGCATGTTGCCAGCAACTTTCCCATCATCCGCTTTGATGCTGCAATGACGTTGGCAAAGAAACACATCCAACGACTCTGGTATCCTAAACCGGGCCACGGAGGAGATATTGCCGGGCGTGCTCAGTATGGTATGGATGAGGCTGAATTCAACCGTCAAATCCCCAAGGAGTTCTGGAGAGAGGTGGTGGACAGGATCAATGAGGAGTTGCCTGATACACTGTTGCTCGCAGAAGCGTTCTGGATGATGGAAGGGTACTTTGTCCGCACCTTGGGAATGCATCGCGTGTATAACAGCGCATTTATGAACATGCTCAAGAACCAGGAAAACCAGAAGTACCGTGAGACCATTAAGAATACGCTCAACTTCGACCCTGAGATCCTTAAACGGTTCGTAAACTTCATGAACAACCCAGATGAGGAAACTGCCATCGCCCAGTTTGGGGATGGGGACAAGTACTTTGGTGTTTGTACCTTGCTGGTAACCATGCCAGGGCTTCCCATGTTCGGCCACGGACAGGTTGAAGGGTACCGGGAAAAATACGGTATGGAATACCGCCGTGCATATTGGGATGAGAAACCCAACGAATACTTAATTGGGGAGCATTATCGAAGGATCTTCCCACTCCTGAAGAAACGATACCTTTTCAGTGGCGTTGATAATTTCCAACTCTTCGATCTTTATCGTGATGGGGAGGTTCAACAGTCTGCATTCTGCTACGTGAATGGAACAGAACATGAACGGGTCCTGGTTCTATACAACAACCAGTATGAAGTGGTGGAAGGATGGATAAAATCCTCCGCCCAAAAAGTAAAGAAATCTAATGGGGACAAGTACCTTGAGGAAGTCAGCCTTGCTGAGGCTTTGAATCTGACAGTGGGAGGAAGACGGTACGTTATCACGGACTCTTTCAGCGATGGCCTAACCTATATGAAACCTTCACTCAAGGTCTTCGACGAAGGATTCTTTGTACACCTCCGTGGGTTTGAGACCAAGGTATACCTGAATATCAGGGAAGTTGAGGACACCGATGGAATCTATTCTGCTCTGTATGAACAGATGGGAGATTCAGGCATTGCAAATTTTGAACAGGAAATCCTTGCACTCAGGCTCAAACCAGTCTACAAAGCAATGGATCACTTCCTTTCTCCATCCTTCCACAAGCAGGTCAAACGTCTGATGGAAGGCAAGGCAACCAGTAAAACAGAACGTACACTCATTCTCTTGTTGGCAGAAGCATATACACACCTCTCGGCAGTTGTAGAAAATCTACATCCCGAGGCTCGAAAGTCACTACCCTCCATTCCCCGGGAAATAAGTCCAAGTTCCATGCTTGAGGAAATCCAGAGAATGAGTTCTCTCTTCAGCAAGGAAGAGAGCAGACTCTTCATGCAGGGAACCAGGATTCTTGATGAGATGGAATCAGTCATGGCTGCAGCGCTCTTCCTGAAGCCCTTCCTCAGTGAGGATGCAACCATAAGCGATGCAATGGTGGCAAGTGATAAGCTGTTGCTCTCCCGTTTCTTCTCCAAACAACTATGTGAGGCTGGTTTTGAACAGGAACTTGCAAGAAAGGCTTGCCACAGTGCAGCCATCCTGGCCGCCAGTGCACATATGGTAAACGATAGTGAGGATGACCCAAGGAAGATTCTGGCCACACTGCTTGAAGATCCTTCTCTCAGGGCATACGCCCAGGTCAATGAACACCAAGGGGTGACATGGTATACCAAGGAGGCAATGCAAGAGATTATCTATCTTTCCGCTCTCTCCCTTGCAATCCATAAGGGGATGACCAATGCACAGGAGTATGTAAAAACCTTGATGGAGGCAGAGACGGAAGCACTCTATAAACTTGATCGGCTTTTAGGGTAATCCCTACGGTTTGATTGACTTGCCAGAGTTGTTAAGATACTCTTGGAAACTATGAAGACGTGGATTAGTTATCTAGCTGCAACTGCCTTGGCGCTGGCTGCAACCCTATTATTCGGGGATTCGACTGTTTTTCAGCAGCTGATGTACACCATCACTGCCCTGTTGGTACAATTGGGTGGTTTTGTCTTGATTCCCTTGGTATTCTTTGGATTTTCTTCGGGTATTGCTTCCCTGAGAAAGGATAGTAAAGGATTTGTCTTCAGTCGGACGACCATTCTCTGGAGTCTATTCTCCACACTGTTGCTCGCCATTTCTGGAGCAGTCGTGTTCAGGTTTTTCCCCACCTACTTCCCAGCAAGCAGCAGCGCAGGGTCTGATGCAACGTCCCTATCTGTCCTGGCTCCGCAGTCCTTGTCCACGCTCTTTGAATCATTGCTCCCGATTAATCCATTTTACACATTGGCAAGTGCTGAAAGTTTCCTGCTTCCAGTAATTATCATTGCCTTGGTTTTTGGATACTTCCTGAAGCCGAATGTTGAGGTAATCCGACCAGCCTATGTAACGATGAACTCCTTGAGTGAGACAATGTTCCGCTTAACGCGATCCTTTGCCATCCTAGGTCATCTCTTTGTTTTCTTTGCTGCTTCCTACTGGTTCAGCCACCTGCAACAGGAAGGAACCATCTTTGTTGCTGGAAGATTCTTGCTGATGTTGCTGGGTTCCACATTTGTCGTACTTGTTTTGATACTGCCCTTGCTGTTTGCCATTGCCACCCGATTCAAGGTAAATCCATACCAGGTTCTCTACCGAATGCTGGCTCCAGCATTAGCAGCGCTCTTTACTGGAAGTATTTTCTTCTCCACCCCGATCAGCATCCCACTCTCCAGACATAATCTCGGATGTCAAAAACGGGTTAGTGCTACCGCCTTCCCACTCTACACATTGATCGGGAGGGGAGGGTCGGCTATGATCGCGACATTGAGCATTCTCAGCCTGTTGTATGCTGCCACGGCAACAATGCCTACTGACAAGGTCATTCTCATTGTTGCACTCACCAGTGCAATGTTCTCCTTTGCCAGCCCACTGTATCTTGGTTATGAGGTTTTCTTCATCTCCATCATAGCCCTGCAATTCCTAAAGATTGATCTCTACGGTGCAGAGATGACCTTGATAGCCCTTATGCCGATACTTAATGGCCTCGGAATTCTCATTGATTCCTACATTGCTGCTTTTGGTGCTACATATACCTGTCACCGGATGGGGGTACTGCTTGAAAGTGCCTACCGGGATATCCAGTAAGACGCCATGGGAAAGAATCTACGCTTCGTATTTTTGGGAATCCAATCTGTCATTACCCTGATGCTCACCATTACGATTATCCATGCAATGGTGAGCTCATTACAGCAACAACAGGGCATTTGGTCCACAGCCCAGTCGCACCTTCTTCCTTCCTTGATTCATCTCTGGGTTGCCTTGATAGCTGCGCTCTTGCTCTGTTTTTTTTATAGGGCGAATATCGGGGCTGAGGCACGAGTGCTCCCCTTGTTGCTCCTTACGCTCAGCTTGGGGAATGTGAAAATTCTTCCTGCATATCAGGCACTCACGCAGATTTTCATTATCAGCCCAATGACCATCTCAGTCATCTACCACTTCTCTCTGCTGTTTTCTTCGTTTCTCTTTCTTGCATCCGGTATTTTCCAACAGACCATCAACCCAGTAAAGCTTTGGCAATACTCCTTCTTCGGTGCTGCCAGTGCCTTGATGCTCTCAATCCTTGTCCCGGTATCGGTCAACAGCCCTTCCTATCTATGGGAAGCAAAAGTCACCAACAGTCTCTTCTTGGGAATCTGTATTCTGATCAACGTGTTGGCAGTGACAACCTTTCTGATTGCCATGTTTGAAGAGCACTTCAGCAGACAGAATTTTTCACGCTGTCTGGCTTTTATCTTGATGATTGTGGGAAACGCCATGGTAACCATTAGCCAGAACACCTTGTTCAACTTTCTAGGCCTGGTGCTCTATGTTGCAGGGACAAGCACCCTGATCCTGGTTACCAGGACGTACCACATCTGGACGTAGCTTTAGCGAAACAGTGGTGTTATTGCCTCTTTCTTCACCAAAGCTTCCATCTCTTCATCACTTGGCTTTCTGATCGGCTTCTGTGCTGCCTTGAGAATATGCGGCAAGATGCGAATATCTCCAGTGCTGTTCAGGAACACCTGCTCATTGGAAAGAACCCAATGGACTGCCCTCTGGATGGAAGCCTCATCGGTAAGAGGATCATACCAGGTAGCATAGATCTTTTCCTTCTCCCCAAGCTCTCCACGCGCTAAGCTTTTGATGGTCTGCACTGCAATATCTCTCTCCTTACATACCTCAAAAAGCTTTTGGGTTTGTTCCCTGTAGAGCGAATTCTGCATCATGGTATAGTTGTAAGGAAGGAGGACTGAATCGAAATCATAGACTTCCAGGCTTCTCAGATGTGCTGAAGGAGCTTCAACTCCATGGCCTGTTACGCCAATGAAACGGACCAATCCCTGTTCCTTTGCTTCAATGGCAGCCTCCAAGGCTCCCCCCTCGCTCATCGTGGTCTTCCACTCATCCGGTTCCACAAGATAGTGAAGTTGCCACAAATCAATGTAATCGGTCTGAAGACGGGTGAGGGTCTCCTTCAACTCAACCAGAGCCTCTTCCTTGGTGCGTTTATTGGTTTTTGAAGCCAGGAAAAAAGAGGAACGATGTTCTTTCATCCAAGGACCTATGCGCAACTCAGCATCTCCGTAGCTCCTAGCGGTATCGATATGGTTGATCCCATTATCGAGCAAAAGACCCAACGTCTTATCAGCTTCCTTTTGGCTTACATCCCAAAATGCAGCAGCTCCAAAGAGCACCCTGCTTGAGGTATGGCCGGTTTTTCCGAATGCTTTGTATTCCATTGTTTCCTCCCTTTAAAAACACAACAGGGCCCGTAGGCCCTGTTTCATGATATCACAGAAATACTTATTTCACCGTGATAATACTTGGATCGTACTCACTTGGGGCCTCGAAGTCGAGCAGATTCATACAGGTCGCTGCAATACTGCTGATCCCAAGCCCACTCTTGAGCTCTGTCTCATACTCTCCCTGGTAGTTGCTGTCACAGATGATGCAAGGAACAGGATTGAGTGAGTGACTGGTCTTTGACTGAGGATCACCATTCTCCTTGTACTTCACACTGCCATCCTTGGCATGCTCAAACATGTCATCAGCATTTCCATGGTCGGCTGTGATCACCATCACGCCACCTGCTTCCATGACCGACTTGTAGATCCTGCCAATCTGCAGGTCAAGACCTTCCATCGAGCAGACAACCGCCTGATAGTTACCGGTATGACCAACCATGTCGCCATTGGGGAAGTTCAGTTTTATGAAGTCCCACTTGCCGCTTTCAACCTCATCGATGACACGGTCGGCAATCTCAGCACATTTCATCCAGGGCCTTTCCTCAAAGGGGACGATATCACTCAGGATTTCTACATACTCTTCGAGGGAATTGTCGAATTTGCCACTCTTGTTTCCATTGAAGAAGTAGGTTACATGCCCAAACTTCTGGGTCTCACTGATGGAGAACTGCTTGACCTTTGAAGCACAGAGATACTCAGCAAGAGTCTTGTCTATTGCCGGAGGGGTTACCAGGAACTGGGCAGGAACATGCAAGTCCCCATCATACTCCATCATCCCTGCATACTCGACATCGGGTCGACGCTTTCGGTCAAATTCGGTAAGCTCCTCAGCCTCGAATGCCTTGGTAATCTCAAGAGCACGGTCTCCACGGAAGTTGAAGAGAATGACGCTGTCCCCATCCTCGATTGTTCCAACCGGCTTACCGTCCTTTGCAACAACAAAGGGAGGCAGGTCCTGGTCGATTGCCTTAGACTCTTCACGGAGTACAGTAATAGCCTCATGAGCACTGTCAAACATTCGGCCTTCACCCAATACATGGGTTTCCCAACCTTTCTTGACCATATTCCAGTTTGCATTGTAGCGGTCCATGGTGATAACCATTCTTCCACCACCACTGGCAATCTTTGCATCAAAACCTTCATCATTGATGCCGGCAAGGAACTCTTCAAAGGGATCGAAATAATCGAGGGCACTCAGTTCACCAACATCTCTTCCATCGAGTAGTGCATGCACACGAACCTTGGAAACACCTTCCTCTTTTGCCTGGAGGATCATAGCCTTGAGGTTGTCGATGTGGGAGTGTACATTCCCATCACTCAGCAAACCGATGAAGTGGAGAGTAGATTGCTTCTCTTTTGCATTGTTGATCAGCTTCTTCCATGTAGGGCCCTCATACATGGCACCTGTGGATATGGAAGCATTGACCAGTTTTGCACCCTGGGCGAAAACCCTTCCACAACCCATTGCGTTGTGACCTACCTCACTGTTACCCATATCATCATCTGATGGAAGGCCAACAGCAGTACCATGGGCCTTAAGCTTGGTCCAAGGATTTGCCTTGTACAGCTTGTTCAGCGTTCCAGTCAATGCAGAAGCAACTGCATCGCCTTCCTTATATTTTCCAAAGCCTACGCCATCCATGATAACCAAGACTACTGGACCTTTACGGGAAATCTTTCCCATTTTTTTCAATGCATCAACCATTATGTATAACTCCTTGTAATTTCCATTTCAAACCATGCCTAGAGGGGCTTTGTTGCACCCTTTAGATATTCCATTGCAGGTGGATCCACCAGATGTTTCAGCTCTTCATACACCCATCGATGATATGCATCCACCATAGCTATCTCTTGGGCTGAAAGCAGGTTCTTGTCTATCAATCTGCGTTCAAACGGACAAATGGTCAAGACCTCAAAGCTCAGGAATTGGCCAAATTCTGTTTTCACATCCTCTCTGACTGCTACAATGTTCTCAATTCGAATTCCATGCCGACCCTCTTTGTAGAGGCCTGGTTCATCACTGACCACCATACCTTTTTTCAGAGGGACAGAGAGAGGTTTTGGACTGATGGAGTGAGGTCCTTCATGTACGTTGAGACGGAATCCAATACCGTGGCCGGTACCATGGAAGTAACTCAATCCCTGCTGCCAAAGGAACTGCCTTGCCAGCACATCCAACTGATAACCGCAGGTTCCCTCAGGGAAACGTGCAGATGCTATGGCAAGATTGCCTTTCAACACCAACGTGTAATCCCTGATCTGCTCCTCAGTGGGTTCGCCGAAGAGAATCGTCCGGGTTACATCGGTCGTTCCAAAGGTATACATCCCTCCAGTGTCGAGGACGAGTAGCCCACTTCCTTCAACCACCGAATTGCTCTCTTCTGTGGCACTGTAGTGGCACATTGCGCCATGTTCTGCCCATCCACTGATGGGAGAGAAAGATTCTCCAATACAATCAGGATTGCGCAACCTCTGTTCCTTAAGAAGGTCAGCGATGGCAATTTCTGTATAGCGTCCATGCTTGGTATCGAGCTGGGCGAGGAAATTCACCAAGGCTACCCCATCAAGCAGATGAGCTTTGCGCATCCCTTCCATCTCGGTATCATTCTTGCAAGCCTTCAAGTCAGTGGAGAAATCAAGACCGGTGATCGTTTCACAATCCCCGAAGGTCTCTGCAACAAGGAGGTTGATCTTCTCAGGATTGAAGTAGAGAACATCATCCTCTTTCAAAACACTCTTGAGTGTAGGAACTACATCTTCATAAGGATGAATGGTAAAATCTTCACTTACATCCTGGGTGAGTTCATCCGTAAACCTTCCTGGATTGGTGAACAGCCAAGCGTCAGTCTTCCCCACTACAAGATAGGCAAGGAAGACAGGACTATAGGGAACATCCTCTCCCCTAAGATTGGTTAGCCAGGCAATATCATCCAAGGAAGAAATAACTGTATAGGAAGCACCTTTCTGCACCATGGCATAGCGAACCATGGCGAGCTTCTGACTGCGGGAGAACCCGGCAATATCATCAGGAAGAGAGGTCACCGGCTTTGCAGGCACCTCGCTTCTGTCCTGCCAGATAGAATCCAACAGATCTTCTGAGGGTACCAATACCAAGTCCTCTTCGAAGGCTCTTTGCAAGTCTTTCTTACCCTGTATAGTCAACGTGGCTTTATCAATTCCTATCTTGCTATCCTTCTGAAGATGTTCCTTCAAATAGGTACTGGGGTCAGGGAACGAAGGGGTGTCGATCTTCATCATCTGGAAACAGGTTCCCTCAATCTGCTGTTGGGCTTGGATAAAGTAGCGAGAATCGACCCAAAGAAGTGCATCCTTCTTGGTAATGATGACCGTTCCTGCGCTTCCGGTAAAGCCACTTATCCAAGCGCGGCTCCTCCATCGCTCACACACATATTCACTTTGATGTGGATCTGTTCCATTGATAATCCATCCATCAAGGTTATGCTTATCCATGAGGGAACGGAGTTTTTCAACCCGTTCGTTAATTACTGACATGCTTGACTCCTTCTCGCCGTTTCAGGAAAACGGCGAAGATACTTGCTGAAACAATCATGGCCAGACAGAAGAGCTGGCCCATGGAAAAATTGAAAAAGGATTGCAATAGGGCAATATTATCTGACTCTCTGCCAAGGGCAATGATATACCCCAGGTTCTCATCAGGAGCCCTGAAATATTCAATGAAAAAGCGAACAGCCCCGTATCCTGCGGTATACCACACCAAGCCGAACCCTGCAGGATGCTTTTCCCTTCTTGGCCTGATCACAAACCAGAGGAAAAGGAATAACACAATTCCTTCGAACAAGGCTTCATAGAGTTGGCTGGGGTGCCTGGGCAGGTTAACCATAGCCCCACTTTCATAGGCTATACCTAGCTGGTCAGCTATCTCACGTACCCATGTATAATTAGTTGAAAAGGATGGAGCATCAGGGAAAACCATCGCCCAAGGTTTGGTAGAGACCCTTCCAAAGAGTTCACCGTTGATAAAATTGCCCAAACGTCCAAAGGTATACCCGAGTGGAGCTGCATAGGCTACCGTATCGGCAATGGAAAAAAAGGAGAGCTTGTACCGCCTGCTGTAGATCCAGCCTCCAATAACGGCACCTACCAACCCACCATGGTAACTCATGCCAGGAAGCCCGATAAATCTCCCTCCCCTAAAAGGCCAGAAGATCATCCAAGGGTGCGTCCAATAATAGAAGGAACCATCGTAGAAAAGAACACTGAACAACCGTGCTCCAAGAATCAAGCCAACCACACAATACAACACCAGGTTCAGCGTTTGGTCAGCATCAATAGCTATTTCACCCTTTCTTGCCTGGAGACGGATCATCAGGTAGGCAACACTGAAAGCGACCACGTACATCAGACCATACCATCTGAGGGGCAGACCGGGTATGATTTCCGGCGAAATCCAATTGGGAAATTCGATGAATAAGGTCATGGGGCAAGTGTAATGTGCCACGCTGGTGTGGTCAATACTCGATAACCTAGCCGATTTCCCTTCAATGCTGTATATTCTGTATATGAAAAGCATATATACCCGTAGGCTCAGCCTAAGTTTCATAGTACTGTTAATGATTCTTCCCCTCTTTGCAGGGGGCTCGGTGGAGCAGGTCCTTGCTTCTCCGTTATCGGGTGGCTATACCTCCCAGGAATCAGGAGCAGATCAAATCTCATTTGATATGGCCTCCTTGGAGCGGTTGTACCGCTACGTGGATTCCATTTATATCAATGAAGTCGACAAAGAGAAAATGTTCAATGACCTTGCCACGGCACTGGTCGCCAGCCTCGATGATCCTTATTCTTTCTATGTACCACCTACCGAGGCGAAGGAGTACCAGGAAGAAACATCAGGTGTGTATGGAGGCATCGGAACCTACCTCAACAAACCAGTTCCTGAAAACAAGGATCCCAATGACCCATCCACCTATATGATCACCATCGTATCTCCGTTCCCAGG
>Ga0265294_10001845_pt1 | contig 28309 bp, 18 predicted proteins | sample MunlanPumphouse3_FD_192504 | JGI IMG/M metagenome (GOLD analysis project Ga0265294, IMG submission 192504) | Groundwater microbial communities from a municipal landfill in Southern Ontario, Canada - Pumphouse #3 | ecosystem: Environmental > Aquatic > Deep subsurface > Groundwater | place...
AAAACTTCAAATTCCCCATCGTTTTTGAGGCACTTGGACATTCCCAGGGATTATCAGGAATCTTGCGCCATATATACAATACAATGATCTTAAAGAAATTAGCATATTTCAAACGCCCTAATCGTCTAGTTCATCATCTTTTGGACTTGGACATTTGAAGTTTTGGTGATGAAATTTGAAGTTTTAAGTGAGGGTTTATAAAAAGAGAGCTCAAAAAAACCACTTTCCCTCGATTTGCAATTTTCAGTGATCCGATTTGCAATTTTCGGTGACTCTTTATATCAGTGGTCACCTTGGAAGCCCACCTCTCCCTCTTTCCGGCCAGCCCATCACACATCGATCTTCTCTTAATCAAGCGTTAATAGTTAACGCTTGATTAAGGGAAGATAAAGAACTGCTTGACAGTCCGAAGGGAGGGAGAAATATGGGAGAAAAATCAGGAGAAAATGATGAAAGCACATGTAAAAGCAGGAATTAAGGGCTTTTCCGGCAAGCTGGACGGAGCCATATACTACTATCACCCCAGATTAAAGCGGACATTGATGCGGCGCGCTCCGAAGATGCCGATCCAGCCGCAAAATCATGCTTACAGGGAAATTTCTCGGCAGATTAAGGCGATAAACCCCAGCGAGGCTTATAGAAATGATTTTCGTATGTACTTGAATTCACTAATGGATAGAGACGATAGTGTGCGATTGCCATCCTGGTATAGCTTGTATATCAAGATGCTGTGGGCGATGCAGGCCAAATATCCACAGCAGGTGGACCTGAAAACCATCACCAGAGAGCAGATAGTGGAGCAAGATCTGCCCTGCCGCTCGGTGAAAGCAGCGGTTGAGGATGGGCTGTTGCCGCGGATTCCGGGGTATCAGTATATGGATAGAGAGATTTGAGAATCTATGATACTTACAGAAACGATCGAACGGATTTTTTGGATTTTTATTTGGGGATTGTGTTTTGAGGTTTTCGAGTTTTAAGGTTTTGAGGTTTTCAGGTTTTCAGGTTCTGGAGTTTGGGAGTTTACTTGAAAGCTGGAGCTTTTCCCCGCCTGATTAGTAAGGCGGGGAAAAGCTCTTATCTTGAGTATCGGTTTGGGAAATGATGGTTGGCTATAATCAATCCTGAACTGCTACCACTCTGAAGAAGAGTCTCGGGCTTACAGGGTTCAGGCTGTAGCTGTTTATTGGGCTATTATACTGGTTGAAGTTAGTAAAATCTGGGCTTTCGCTTACTGATATTCGATAGCTGGTAGCACCTGGCACGGTATCCCAAAAGAGGGTAAGCAGGTCTTCCTGCCAGGCAAGTCGCAGGTTTTGCGGAGGGTCCAAAGCTATGGCAAGGAACTCAGAGCAGCCTATGTCCGGTAGTTCACGCAGGTTGCCATCAATATCAAAGGGCACTTCCATCAAGGTGGTGCCGGCATTTATAGCAGGAGAAGAAGCTGTGAGCAGGTAGCTATTCTGGTTCAGGAGTGCATCTGCGTAGAGCGAGGAGAAATCTCCGGTAAGGCTCTGGTATGAGGTCAGGTCGTTGAGGGTGGTAAGGCCTACTTTTACTGGGCAGCTGCCGCCACTCCAATAGAGGTTGTTGCTCAAGTGAGCCGGATCGCTTCCAAGGGCAAAATATGCCGCAATGCCAGCTTCAGCCTGGCAGATATTATTGCGGAAATCCAGATTGTTTAGTGAAGCCGCTTCCATAAAAGCTGTGGAAGTGGAGGAGGTATTGTCGTTAATAAAGGTATTATGATAGATTTTGGCATTTGAGATTTGTCGTAAATAGGCGATATGGCTTACGTTTCCGCGCAGATAATTGTTAAAGATTTCCTGAGTACCGGTAGTGGCAGAGGAGGAAGAATTATAAAGCACATAATCTCCAGCACTGGTAAAGATCTTGTTTGATCTCATGCTGGCCGCATCCACATTTTGTAAATGCAGGCTTCGATTGCGAGAAGCAATCTCATTGCCCCAGATATCCACGCCTTCCACTTCGTACAAATACAAGCCGATATAGGCATTTGAGATGGTATTGTTTTTGATCTCGTAGCCGCCCAAACCGCTGGTATCATAGAGATAAACGCCATAAGCCATATCCTGGAAGCTGTTGTTTTCTATTCTGAGATTGCGGTTTGAAACGGAAAGCCCATAGATAGCGGTAACACTGTTTGTAAAGGAGACAGGATTGCTGGACACAAAGTGGCAATCGTGAATATGGAGTTTGCTATTGAAATGTCCCAATTCGATGGCGGTGCCATAGTTTGGGTTGAGGGTATGGAATTTCAGCCCTTCCAAGCTGGTGTTTTCCAGATTGCTGGCCTTGATGATGTAGTTGCTGGAAGCTCCGTTAGAGCTGTGCGTGAGGGTGGGGACAACTCCGGGCACTGCTTTAAATGATACGTAATGACCTCCGAGCGTGCCGGGGATGTAGGAGAGAGCTACATGGGTGGGATAAGTTCCGTCTTGCACCCAAATGCTGATGTCGTTATCCACGCCTCGATTGATCAGATCGGCAATCGCCGTAGCAAAATCGGGATAATCGCCCGTGGGGCCGATCTGCTTGTTGCTGGTGATCATAGTGCCGGTATCGGCAATCAGATTGGCTCCGGGATCGGGCAGACCTATCCAGGGCTGGTTATCAATATCGGTATCGATAGTTGTGCTCGCGCCCCTATCTTCAAGGTAACTACAGGTATTGTAACCGTTTTCATCGATCAGAGAATTGGCATAGCTGGCCAGAGGATCGGCAATAATTTCTGTAATCAATTGCAGAGGTGCGTAATACACTCCGTTTACTCTGCCCAGGTCTTTGGCAGTGCTGTAATAGCTATTGGCATTCCAGGCCAGGTCGGAGCAGCCGTTGATATCCAGAGCTACACCGCGCCGGGGTGATGATATTACATTGTTTACAAGGTCTATCGAGCTGGAATTGGATATCACCAGAGGAGCGCCGTAATCCAAGGAATAGTTATTTTCGGTTACCAGAGTATTATGGGCAAGAACGAGGTGTGAACAGCTGGCAAGATAGAGGCCATTTTGGTAACTGAAGTAGTTTTGCAGATAGATAATGTTTTGATAAAAGCCGATGGGCTCGTTGGGGCTGCCCTCTACATAATTCAGGGAAAACAATCCCTGGGAGGCAGTGCTGGCAGTAGTGATCATCCGGTTTTTAAAGATCGAGCTGGTGCCGCCGATATTGCTAAGTTCTGCAGCTTTGTAAAATCCTGTCATGGTATTGTAAGACAGATCCAGATTATTGGCTTTGTTGATCTTTACGGGATATTGCACGTTATTGAAGGTATTCAGATAGATTCTGGGCGAGGCAAAGCGATTGCTGTCGCTGGAATCGCCATTCAGGTAAAAGCCGTATCCACCGTCATTGAAGGTGCATTGCTCTATGAGGATATCATTCCCGATGCTGTGGTCTGTATTTATGGCAATGCTGGATGTATTGGGTAGATCAAAGGTGATATGGCGGATATTGGTATCCGTAATTCTGCCTTTTGAGCGTATGTATTGGAGGGGCAGACTGGCAGAATTGCTCTGCAAATGCATCGTGGACAGGATCACGCCACCGGCGGCTCTGATCTCGAAGAAGAAGTTCTCTGCGGCAAGATTACTATCGGGCTGCATAGTGAAGCTATGTGAGCTTTCCAGACCGGAGATAGTGAGGTGCATAGAGGGGGAGGCTCTGGGAAAATCTTCTATTATATAGCCACCGTGGTAGCTTCCGGGCTGGAGATTGAGGGTGGTGTGGTCATCGATACCATGGTATTGCACCGCTTGCAGGGCCTCTTCCAGGCTTTCAAAATCAAAACCGGAACCGCCCACAGTGTAGATGCCGGCCAGGGGGGCCAGGTCTGTGGGTCTTAGCTGCTGCCAGGCACCCAGATCCCAAGCTTCGCCACGGGGGACACCTGCGATGTCGTCATCAAACTCACTGCGGGGCTGTCCGATAGCCCGGATATGCTGGCTTTCAGGCTGCATGACATCATTTATGAGGGGATTGTAGCGCACGCTATGAGCGTTGATGCCGGCATAAGTGCTTTGTAGAGCTGCCAGGTCTGCAAAAGAGCTTTGCAGCTTCAACAGATAGTTGGATTGGGTATAATAGCAATTGTAATCCAGCACAAAGCCGGAGTCTGGGCTATAAGAACTGAGATTCACAGCAAGACCATCCATGGAAACAAAGACATTGTTCACGATGTCCGTCTGGGCAGGCTGGCTGCCAAGATACAAAGCAGAGGAATTTGGGTTTCCGCTCAGATAGATGGTGTTGTTCAAGACGTTTAGCCCGGTGCCACCCACTATGAGTCCGCTGCCTGAAGATGTACTTTGCAGATAGATGAGGTTGTTTGCGATCAGGGTTCTATTCTCTGCTGCGCTGGCATTGGATATAACAAAACCGTTTTTGCTGCCTGTAAGTCTGTTTTTTATGATGATGCCCTCAGAAATGCCATTGATGCTGAGGCCCCAGCTACTGCAATCTGTAAAAGAATTTCCCTCTATCAGCGGCGATACAGCCTGGTTGAGCTGTGCACCTGCTCCGCAGCCCAAAAAGGCATTGTAGCTCAGCTTTAGCCCGCTTGCATACATTGAAAGGCCGGTGCCATTGCCTTCTATGCTGCCGCCAAAGATTCTGATATTCTGTAGAGCCGAATGTTGATCAGAGAAGATACTATAACTATTGTAATCCGGCGAGATGCCGTTTGGTGCGATAAAATCACAATTTACAAATTCCAGCTCTTTGGCAAATCCATCGAAGACCAGGATATTGCTGTATCCGGTGGATTGGGTAGCAAAGGTGATGTTTTGGAACTTGATATATTTACTGCGATAGAGCTGTACTACATAGTTATCAGTATCTGCTTGGTCTGAATACGTGATCGTGGCCATCGGATTGTCAAATCTGCGCACGGTAAGCAGGCGGTCCCATCCTATCCCGGGAATGCGGTCAAAGATAAGCTGCTCGTTGTATGTGGCATCTATAAGGTAAGCCGTGACAGGGCCGTTTACACCTCGGAAAGAAAGAGCTTGGGCAAATTCGTTTACGGTGCTAAAATTGCCAGTCGTGCCAATATCATAGCTACCCTCCATGGGAGTGGTCAGCGGATCAAGATGATTCACGGTGTATTCGTGCGCACCGATATCGGGTGTAACGGGATCGCGGGGATTGTCAAAGAAATCCACATCTATGCCGGTTGCCAGGCCCAGATTGTCCAGACGGGGTGCCTTTGTGCGCAGGTATGCATCCTCGTAGAAAGGGTTAAAATCTGCATTATAGCTGCCAAAAAGGACTATCATTTGGTCCATCTCGCAATAGTAGGTATTTCTGCTTCTGCCCAGGTTTGTGCTACGGGCATAAATATTATTGAATTCTACCAAGTTCCGATTTGAGGTCTCGGGTTCTGTATTGATAAAGTTTAGAGCATAACCTCCGCCGAGGTTTACAAACTGGTTTTTGCGAAAGATATTCTTGGTGCCAGAGATGATGGCTGCAATGGAGCCTGAGGAAGGAGAGCTAAGCTCGATGGAATTGTGAGCCGCATAAACGTCCTCACAGCTGGATATGCTCAGCCCGGTGGCGTTAGCCGAGCCATAGCCGCCATACCAGTTGTAGCCGCTGCAGCGGATGATGTTATTGTAAACATTGGGGGTGGTGGGGGTGGTAAAATCACTTCCACTGATTGCGAGCCCCACAGCCCAGGTATTCAGTCGATTGCGATTGATGCGGAGGCTACCGCTATAACCGCCGATCGAGATGCCCTGATTGACGTTTGTCATGGTGTTTGCATAGATCACCAGATTGCTGCCACGGTTCAGACTGATGCCCTGGTAACCCTCGTTATGGACGTTTGCCTGGATCGTCCAATTGCTAAAATTATTTATATAGCTGGTGGAATTGATCTGAACGTGATAACTCCCGCCAAAGAACTGGTTATACTCTATTGTCACATCATCCGCATCGTTCTCGCCCTCATTTACAAAGTAGATAGATTCATTGTTTGAGCTGCCACTACCGCTATTGAAAAATCTGTTATTAGAAAAAGTCAGGTGGTTGCTGTCCCCGCTTACCACAATGCTGCGGCTGAACTGACCGCTTGGAGAAAAATCAAAATCATCGATGCGGATATTGCTGGAGTTTTTGATCAGGAGGATATAGTTATCCTGGCTGGTGGCAGCGTGATTGGTAAAGATCACCTCAGCACTGGCATATGAGCCTGAAGAGATGTAGAGCTCATTGCCATGCATATTCAGGTTTTCTATCAAGTAGGGTCCGGTATATGTACCCGGATTCAGATATAGATAAACGTTGTTTATAATGGTCGAACTCTGCAATGCCGTAATGGCGTCGTCAAGATCGTTAAAATCGGCAGTATCACCACCAACTGTGTAATTGCCCTGCATAGTTTGCCCGAATAGCATACAGCTAAAGAGCATGATTACAAAAAGCAGCTTTTTCTTCATTCTGTTCTCCTAAGTTTTTATCATTTGATTTTCGACAAGCCCCTTATCAGATGGTATTCACCCCATTAACGCGGTAACTTCAGCTCGAAAAGGCTTGCATATATTCTCCTTTTACATTGATTCGAGCTCAAAATTAAGCAAAATCAGCTTAGGAAAACATGCAATTTGAGGTAAACTGAGAAAAGAATAAAAAAATGTCAAGTCAAAAGTGATTTTTTATATAGCCGGTTTTCGAGCCGAGTTATGAACTGATCGGTGTTTGCCTTCAAGAATACCGCTTTGTGTAAGTTTTGTGTAAGTCATACCATTGTATAACTATAGCTTACTAATTGGACTCAGATGAAACGGTTTTCAGCTAAAAGTACTGTCGGCATTATTGCAGAAGGGTTTTTTTTACTGCGTGAGTACCATAATTCTTGAAGAATGCCAGGACAAAAAAAAAGAGCAAGCTGATCAGCTTGCTCTTTATATCTTAATCTAAGTTGTTATAATTTCCGCTTTATTTCACATGAAAATTATCCAGGAACTGCTGCAAGATAGCAGCACGGCTGGGATGGCGCAGTTTTCTGAGCGCTTTATCCTCGATCTGGCGGATTCTTTCGCGGGTGACCTGGAAGATATTGCCCACTTCTTCCAGGGTGCGGTGATAGCCGTCGTCTATGCCAAAGCGGAGACGGATCACTCTCTCTTCACGGGTGGTGAGGGTTTTGAGCACTTCATCTACCTGTTTTTTGAGCAGGCTGCGTTCGGCCAGGCGTTCCGGGGAGATGATGGTGCGGTCTTCGATAAAGTCGCCCAGGAGGCTATCTTCATTATCATGGCCGATGGGTTTGTCCAGCGAGACCGGTTCTTTGGAGATGGAGAGGATATTTTTCACCTTATCCACGGGCATATCGAGCACTTCGGAGATTTCTTCCGGATAGGCATCGCGTCCCAGCTTTTGCATGAGGCGTCTGGAGGTGCGGTTGATCTTGTTGATGGATTCGATCATGTGCACCGGAATACGGATGGTACGGGCCTGATCTGCGATGGCGCGGGTGATGGCCTGGCGAATCCACCAGGTGGCGTAGGTGCTGAATTTGTAGCCCTTACGGTAGTCGTATTTTTCCACAGCGCGCATGAGTCCGGTATTGCCTTCCTGGATGAGGTCCAGAAATTCGAGACCGCGGTTGTTATAGCGTTTGGCGATGGAGATCACCAGGCGCACGTTGGCTTCGATCATTTCATTTTGGGCTTTTTCTTTGTTGCGTTCGGCGCGGTCTATCTCCCTGAGCAGGAATACCAGTTCATTGCCGGTCATCTTGGTTTCGAGCTCTACGCGGCGGATCTTACGGCGGGCGTTTTTGATCTTGCGCAGGGTTTCCACGAAGATATTGGGGTCCATATTGGTTTCGATCTGGACTTCTTCAAAGTCTTTATCGCTTTTCTTGGCGCGGCGGCCGTAGGTGCAGATTTCATCTATAGTATAGCGTTTGATGCGGGTGAGCTCGTTGATGGACTTGTAGCTTTCTTCTATCCTCTCCACGAGGCTGCGGATGCGGTAAACCATGCGTTTGATGAGTTTATCGTTGTAAGACAGGCTCATAAAAGAGGCTACCAGGTGTTCGCGCAGGGCATCGATTTCTTCCTGACGGCTGGCGGTGCCGGTATCGTCAAAATCGCAATTGTCTAAGATATTACCGATTTTTTCCAGAGTTTCATCGCTTTCTTTGAGGATTTCTTTGAAGCGATCGATGAGTTTGACATCCTGATTTTTATCTATCCAGGTGCCGATATCTACTTTGAAGATCTGATCTAGCCTTACGCGGCGTTCCCGATAGCGGTGCAGGAAGTTGTACATTTCTCTGAGGGTGGAGCCGGCCTGGAAGACATTTTGATTTATCATCTTTTGATAGGTTTCGATCTTTTTGGCTACGCGCACCTCTCCCTCGCGGTCCAGGAGGGGGACTCTGCCCATCTCCCGCAAATACATGCGCACAGGATCGTCGTAAAACCGTTTGGTTTTGAATTTCTTGGGGGCAGTAGGCTTACGAATGGCCGCTCCCCCTTTGGTAATCCGCTTTTCTGTTTCGTCTATGATCTCTATCCCGTCTTGGGAGAGATCGAAAATGATGTCATCCACCTTATCTAAAAAGAAAGGGCTATTGGGTAGGATGTCGTTGATTTGTTTGAAGGTGATGTATCCGGTATCCTTCCCCAAATCCACCAGTTTTTTCAAACATTCATTGTAAGTAATCATCAATGCTCCTTGGCAATAAGCTCTCTAATAGAGGACCTTGTTGACGACCCGCTTGGTTAATCGTCGATATTCACGAGACAGTTTATCCTTCTCTTTGAGGAGATCCAGGTTTTCGGGATCGCCGTTTATAGCTTTGTCCAGGTGGTCCAGGTCCCGCTTCAATTTACGAAGCTTGAGGTCCTTGATCAGGCCGGAAATGCTGGTCTGCTGCAAATCCTCAAAAAGAAGCTCTGCCAAACACTCTTTTATCTCATTATTATCAATATCGTCCAAAAGCGCTGCCGGGTCAAAACCTTCCTGATTCTGCAAACGCTTTTGTAAAAAAACATAAAGACTGCGGTAGAGCTTATTATTAAAATAATCCGCTGAGAGCTCATTGGCAAGAAGATTATAACTCTGGCGATCTTTTAGTGCCGCCCAAAGCAAGAAACGCTCCTGAGGATCATCGCTCAAAGCCGCTTGTGAAACCTGGGGTGATGAGGACGACAAAGCTCTGCTACTGCTGAGCTTGAGCTTTGAGAGCAGGGCGTTTTGAGAGACGCCAAAGCTCGCTGAAACCTCCTTCAAAAAAAGTTCTTTCTGAATGGGGTCGGATAAAAGCCTGAGCGCATCCAAAATCTGCTCTATCCGCTCTTTGGCGGGAATGCCGAGATTGTCGCTTTCTGCGATGAAGGCGATCAGATCCGGCGCTGCATCGATCAGGTCAGACAGCGCTTTGGCACCTCTATTTAAGATAAAGGTATCGGGGTCTTCATGCTCGGGCAGGATAGCGAGCCGCACGTGCATGCCCTTGGCCAGGCAGACCAGGCCTCCTCTTACAGCGGCTTTGATGCCAGCGGGATCGCCATCATATAGCATCACCGTATTTGAAGAAAAGCGGTTCAGCAGATAGACCTGATCTTCGGTAAGAGCGGTGCCCAGAGACGCCACGGAATTTGTAAATCCGCTTTCATAAAGCCTTAAGAAATCAAAGTAGCCTTCTGAAACCAGGGAGTAATCCGCCTTACTGATATTGTATTTGGTTTTAAACAGGCCATACAGTTCTTTGCCTTTGGTATAAAGCTCTGTTCCCGGTGAATTGATGTATTTGCCGGTATTATCTTTATGCTCCATCAGGCGTCCGCCAAAGGCTATCACCTCGCCGGTATTCGAATGTATAGGAAAGATCAGACGATCGCGGAAAAGATCGATCAAAGCTCCGGAGTACTCGCCAAAGAGCCCGCTTTCTTTCAAGAGGCTAACGCTATAGCCCTCTTTCATCAGATGGTTCAGGAGTGCCTTGCGGGAGGACAGCGCATAGCCCAACTCCAGGTCTTTGGCAGTTTGGGAGCTGATCTGGCGCTTTTTGAGATAGTCCAGGGCGTTTTCTCCGTGGTTAAATAGGCTTTCGCTATAGAACTGCCCGGCACTTTTGTAAACTTCCAGCAGCTTTTGACGTTTGGTGGAGACCACTTTGGTGCGATTGTATTCGGGGACTGAGATTCCGGCTCTGCCGGCCAGCTTTTTCACGGCTTCCATGAAGCTTAGTTTTTCATATTCCTGCACGAAGGTGAAGACATTTCCCCCCTTGCCACAGGCAAAGCATTTGAAGATCTGTTTGGGCTGACTCACATACATGGAGGGCTTGGTATCATCGTGAAAGGGGCAGATTCCGCGCCAGTTTGATCCCACATGTTTCAGCGGGACGTAGCTTTGCACCACTTCCACTATGTCATTCGCCTGGCGAATCTGATCGATCAAACTGTTATCCAAATCTTCCTCATAATTTTATCACCGTCACCCCGCTGCCTCCTTCAAAAGGTGGCGGAGTTTCGATGCTCTTTACTATCTTCCTTTTCGAAAGATAATCCCGCACCTTGGCCCGAAGTGCGCCAGTGCCTTTGCCATGCACTATGCGCAGGGTGCCGATTCCGCTGAGCTGGGCGTTGTCCAAAAACTCATCTATCATAGGCATAGCTTCATCGAAGGTAAGCCCCAAGAGCTTGAGCTCGGTCTGCAGCCGCTGATGGGTATTGGCCTTGCTCAGCTGCACTACAGGCTTTGGTTTCGCTTCCGCCTCAGTAAGGTGATAGAGATTGTCCAGCTCGGTTTTGAAGCTGATGCCATTCATATCCACAGTGGCTTTTGCACCCTGGATTTCCATGACGACAGCCTCGGTTTCAAAATTTGCCAGCCAGACCTTATCTCCGGCCTTCGGTTTTCCCAGCTTTTGCCTGCCTTCAACGCTGGTTTTTTGAAGCTCGCGGGAAAGTTCTTCCGTCTTCCTGCTTATATCTTGCAATTTTCTTTCCGAAAGCTGCTTACGTTGCTGCCTGTCCAGGCTCTTGATCTCGTGAATCTCTCTGCTGTACAGCTTTTGGAAGCTGATCAGCTCGGCTTGCAATTCTTTGAGATGGCGTTGGCGGCGCTCCTTAAGTTCTTTTTTCCATTCACTTTCCCGGGATTCCAGTTCACTAAGCTTAGCTTCCAGATTGCGGGTCTTCAGCTGATATTGATAGCTGTTTCTGGCCAATTCCTTCTTTTGTTCCTGCATGGTTTTGACCAGGGTGGAAAACTCCAGATTCTGGCTGCCCGCCAGGCTTTTAGCACGTTGGATCAGCTTGGCATCCATACCCAAAGAGGCAGCCACTTCGATGGCAAAACTATCCCCGGGAATACCGATAGAAAAGTGATAGGTGGGGATCAAAGATTCCAGATCAAACTGCATACTGGCGTTTACACAATGCGGGTGTGTCTCTGCAAAGACCTTGAGAGCAATGTAATGCGTGGTGACAATTCCCTTTACACCCAGCTCGGCGAGGCGTTCCAAAATCGCCTGAGCCAGCGCAGAACCCTGCTGAGGATCTGTAGCGGCGCCAATTTCGTCGATCAAGATCAGGCTATTGGCATCGGCACGGGAAATCATCTTGCCGATCTTATCCAGGTGAGAAGAGAAGGTGGAGAGTGCACTTTCTATGGACTGATCGTCTCCGATATCTGCATAGATAGCTGAGAAACAGCCGATTGTGCTGCTCTCATCCACAGGTACGGGCAAGCCGCTCATCGCCATCAGAGTGATCAAGCCCACTGCTTTCATTAGCACCGTCTTGCCTCCGGTGTTTGGCCCGCTAAGGATCAAAAGCTTGTAATCTACCCCCAGTTTCAGATCAAAGGGAATCACGCTATGATAGCCATTTTTGCCCTCTGCAGCGATCTTTTGCAGGATCAAGAGCGGATGACGGGCTGCTTTGAGGTTCAGGCTGGGCTCTTGCTGCATGATGGGCACCTGAGCCTTCAGGGTATTTGACAGCCGGGCTGCCGCATACAGGAAATCCAGGCGGGCAAGCAGCTCTTGATTGCGAAGCATCTCCCGTTTATGACCACGAATGAAATTGGTAAATTCGCTCAGGATGCGGTGAATCTCCCGCCTTTCCTCTTCCTTCAGTAGCTGCATTTCATTGTTTAAAGGAACTATTTCGGCAGGCTCTACAAAGAGGGTAGCGCCTTTGGCAGAGCGGCTTTGGACTATCCCGGGAACGAAGGAAGCGGAGGATTCTTTGATAGGGAGGACAAAGCGCCCCTCTCTCTGGGTCACGAACTTATCCTGGAGGAAGCCTTCCAGACGTGGCTCGGAGAGCATATCCTGCATGCTGCGCTGGATTTTGCTGCGCAAACCGCCCAGCCGACGGCGAATCTGTGAGAGCTCCGCAGAGGCGCTATCCAGCACATCGCCTTCAGGATCAAAGATGCGGCCGAAGCCCTGCATAATCTGGGGAATGCTGCTGATCTTCTTTAGCAGCTTCTGCGCCAGGGGCAGCTCTTTGAAAGCTTCGGTATGCTCGGCAAGACGCACGGCCAGATCAGCATTGATGGCGATCTCGCGAAATTCCTCCCAGTCATAGATATCATAGCCGCCTTCTTCAAACAGCGGATCAAGCTCGGTAAGATCCTCAAACTGGAAGTCTATGCCCTGCTCGAGGGCTTGCTGAAACTGGGCGATCAGCCTTTGGGAGGCCAGCATATCCTCCACTTTGTTTAGCGGGGTGACTTTCTGCGCCTGGAGCCTGCCCAGAGTGCTGTGACAGGCCCTGCTCAGATGGGCGAGCAGGCTGCCAAATTCTAAATCGGTCATTTGGCGGATTCTTCCTGGCTCTGCATATACTCTGGCAACTTGATGTACTTGAAGTAGTTATTCAGTTTGAAATGTGTGACTACATCGTCTTTTAAGGTATCCATCCCCACATATACCCGATGTTTATCCGGATTTTTCAGAGCTTGGGAAACCCTGGGCATATAGTCCATGATCAGGGTAAAAATTATCACCAGGATCAGCCCGTTTAAGAGCCCCAGGATGGCACCTAAGAGGCGATTCAGCCAGCCCAGATTGAGAACTTTGATAAAGCGGTCCAAGATCCAGATCACAAATCTAGTAACCACTACCACCAGGATGAGGATCAAAACCACTGCGATCAGGATGGATAAAGTTTTGCTGAGCCCGTATTTGAGCACGAGCTGATTTGCCAATAGCGGATAATAGTGTCCGATCAAAATGAAGGTGAGGATCACGCCGGCAAGTTGTACGATAGCGCCGGCCAGACCGCGTCTGAGACCAAAGTAAGTCAGGACCAAAAGAAAAGCTATTATCGTCCAGTCTATTACGCCCATTATTTTCTCCCTTAGCTATAAAAAAAGCAAACAGGGATTTTGTGATCCCTGCATGCCTGAATTTTAGTGTGTTTAAGCCGGTAAAGGCTTTATCTCATGTATCGTTTCATACGACGCTGAAGCTTCAGCATCTTACGACGGGCAGCGTTAGCTTCGCGTTTTTTTCTAACGCTGGGCTTTTCGTAGGCCTGATTTTTCTTTATTTCTGAAAGAATTGCGGCTTTTTCGCATTTCTTCTTAAAGCGCTTCAAAAGATAATCGAAGGATTCGTTTTCTTTGGCTACGACTGTTGGCAATCAAATCACCACCTTTTGTTTTTATTTACGTTCTGCCATATTATTAGCCATTGCTTTTTTGTCAAGCAAGACTTTGGATTATTCGAAAAAAAACAGCGGCGGCTGCGGCAAAGCGTTCAATGCTTTAGGCCTCTGCCGGGGATATATACTTGCCTTGAAGTAGCATCACAGCCGAATCGGAGTTCGGCTGCCCCATCTAGATTATAGGTTTGCAGCCGCAGGATGATTTGGAGCACAAGCTATACGGAAAGGCTATTGCAACTTCCTGTATGGAAGGTAAGATAAAGGAAAAAGCAGGTTCTGACAAAATGGGGGAATGCCAGGATATTTTCGATTGACAGAGAAAGCAAGAAGCCACTATGAGTTCCATAGATAAAAACCAAGGAGAGAAAGATGCCAAATACATACACCCAAATATACATTCATTATGTGTTTGCCACAGAAGTCAGATCACGATTGCTGGCGGAAGAAAGACAAAAAGAGCTGTATGATTACAGCGCAGGTATCATCAAAGAGCTGAATTGCTTTTTGCAATGCATAGGTGGTATGGAGGATCATATTCATATTCTGGTAGGCTTACATCCCACCCTTTCAGTTTCTGAATTTGCCCAAAAGGTCAAAGCAAACACATCCAAGTTTATAAACAAGAAGGCTTGGCTAATAGGTAAATTTAGCTGGCAAAAAGGGTTTGGAGCATTTTCTGTGTCTCAAAGCGGATTGGGAGAGGTAAGGAATTATATCAAAAATCAAAAAGAGCATCATAGAGGACAGTCATTTGCGGATGAATATCAAACATTATTGACCAGATACAGGATCGATTTTGATAAGAAATATCTGTTTCATGAACAGGAGATTTAGATAAATGCTATCTGAAATGGCGTCCCTACAGGACTCAGACCTTTGTGGTTGTGTGTTTGCTATCTGAAATGGCGTCCCTACAGGACTCAAGGCATTGTGCAGATCTAGGTTTTCTATCTGAAATATCGTCCCTACAGGACTCAGACCTTTGTGGTTTTGTGTTTTCTATCTGAAATGGCGTCCCTACAGGACTCAAGGCATTGTGCAGATATAGGTTTTCTATCTGAAATATCGTCCCTACAGGACTCAGACCTTTGTGGTTGTGTGTTTTCAATCTGAAATATCGTCCCTACAGGACTCAAGGCATTGTGCAGATGTAGGTTTGCTATCTGAAATGTCGTCCCTACAGGACTCAGACCTTTGTGGTTGTGTGTTTTCAATCTGAAATATCGTCCCTACAGGACTCAAGGCATTGTGCAGATGTAGGTTTGCTATCTGAAATGTCATCCCTACAGGACTCAGACCTTTGTGGTTTTGTGTTTTCTATCTGAAATGGCGTCCCTACAGGACTCAGACCTTTGTGGTTTTGTGTTTTCTATCTGAAATGGCGTCCCTACAGGACTCAAGGCATTGTGCAGAGATAGCAAACCACGACCATACCATAATCAATCCTTTGTAAAAATGGGGGAATGCCCGTAAAATCAGACATTCCCCCAAAAAATCAAGTTATGGTATCCAAATAGGTATAAATAAACGCACTATAGCTACTATCTGTGTCCATATATATCATTCTTTGACTTGAATAAACATGAACCATAATCATAGCCTAAAATACCCATATAAAGAGTCCGGGACGGCATTTCAGATAGCATCCCGGAAAGACGCGCATCCCCTACGAGTCTCATCGAGACGGAATTTCAGATAGCATCCCGGAAAGACGAGCATCTCCAACGAGTCCCAGCGGGACGGAATTTTAGATAGACCCAGACAGGTGCACAATGCCTTGAGTCCTGTAGGGACGGAATTTCAAATAGCATCCCGGAAAGACGCGCATCCCCTACGAGTCTCATCGAGACGGAATTTTAGATAGACCCAGACAGGTGCACAATGCCTTGAGTCCTGTAGGGACGGAATTTCAGATAGTAACCTACAGCTACACAAGGTTATAGAGTCCTGTAAGGACGGAATTTCAGATAGCATCCCGGAAAGACGAGCACCCCCAACGAGTCCCAGCGGGACGTAATTATAGATAGCAACCTACTGCTACACAATGTTATAGAGTCTTGTGGGGACGGCATTTCAGATAGCAAACACCGACCAGTCCATAATCAGACTCTCGTAAAATGGGGGAATGCCTGTATGCATATTAGTGCTTGACAAAAAAAGCAAAACATAATTAAATGTCGAGACAGAAATTTACATAATCCCAAGGGGGTAACATGAGCAGTGAAAAGACAGTCTTTTACAAACCAGGCCTGTTTGAGGGCATGACCGAAAAAGAGATAGATGCATTTTCTGCGAAATTAAAACGCATGAAGTTTCCCAGAGGAACTCAGATTATCACGGAAAATGAACCTGCTGACAGCTTGTTTTTCATTTGCAAGGGTAGGGTAGAGATAAATAAAGGTTTGAAAAATTTCGAAACTCCGGCCGCACAGCTATCGATACTGGAGCCGGGAGACTTTTTCGGAGAAATGAGTGTGGTGGATGAAGAGCCCCGCAGTGCTTCTGTATTGGCCCTCGAAGCAGTGGAGCTTTTGGTTATCCCAAAAGAAGTCTTCATCGAGCTTTCCTTTAAGCATCCCCCTGTGATGCTCAATCTCATCCGTACTCTATCTTCACGTCTGCGCAGTACCAATGAGCTCTTTGCAGGCCTGATGGATGATATGATCTCCCAAAATCGTTTGAAGGCGATTGGGATGGCAGCCAGTAAGATCATCCATGATATCAAGACGCCTTTGACCGTAATCGTCCTGACCGCACAGCTCGTCGAAAATCTCTTTCCCGGCAGTGACGAATTTACCCAGAGCATAGTCAGGCAAACACGTTTGATCGATCAATTGGTGCGTGAGATTCTGGATTTTTCTCAAGGCGTGGAGTCCACCCCTTTGATCCAAAAAGTAGATCTGATCAGATTCGTTGAAGACCTCAGAGAAATGAACGAAGTTGCCTTGAAAGGACGCGATATTTCTTTCGTGGTAGAGAACAAAGTAGATGACTTCGTGTATTTTGATGAAAATAAGATTCGCAGAGTGCTGATGAATCTGATCAAAAACGCCAGCGAGGCTATAGATGCAGGCAAAGAGATCAAACTCACAGCTTCCATGACCTCCGGATGGCTGCAGATCAGCGTGATCGACAATGGCCCCGGAATTCCGCCCCGAATCCGGGATCGTATCTTTGAACCCTTTGTTACAGAAGGTAAAGTCCATGGCACAGGTCTGGGGCTGCCCATCTGTCGCAAGCTGGTGCAGGAGCATCGGGGCAGATTGGAATACATCCCGTTGGAGCCTACAGGCAGCCGCTTTGACATTCGCATTCCGCAGACCATAAAATAAATAGCTTGTCAAAATAGGGGCTTCAAATAATTTGGTTTTTAAATCAAAAAATTAAGGGACGGTTCAAAATGTCAAGAATATGCGATATCTGTGGAAAGAGCGCTCAAGTGGGGAATCATCGTTCCCATGCCTTGAACGCCACCAAACGTCGGTTTTATCCGAATTTGCACGAAATTCGTGCCATCATGGATGATGGAGTTAAGCGTGTAAAAGTTTGTAGCTCTTGCCTGAAAGCAAATAAAGTCCGTAAAGCCGTATCCAAATAAGATACTTCTTACGAGCCGAAGAGTTTATTACATAAATCGGGAATTGCGGTGATGCCGGATTCCCGTTTTCTAATTATGAAAACGATGTAAACTATTGGGGGATAATATGTTAATCGAAGAAATTCAAACCCAGGTAACAGAAAGTTCCACCGCCTTAAGAGATGTAAGGCATGAGATGGGTAAAGCCGTGATCGGACAGGATGCCATCATCAGCAGACTCCTGATCGCTATCCTGGCAGATGGACATGTGCTGATAGAGGGAGTCCCCGGTCTGGCCAAGACCCTCATCGTCAGCAGTTTGGCAGCCAGCCTCAAGGCCAGCTTTACCCGCATCCAGTTTACCCCGGATTTACTGCCGGCAGATATTACCGGCACTCTGATCTTTAACCAAAAGACCGCAGAATTTTATCCTAAAAAAGGCCCTATCTTTGCCAATTTCATCCTAGCAGACGAGATCAATCGGGCTCCTTCCAAAGTGCAATCCGCCCTCCTGGAGGCCATGCAGGAACGTCAGGTAACCATTGGTGAGACCAGTGAAGCTCTGCCCGATCCTTTCTTTGTGATGGCCACCCAAAATCCTATCGAGCAAGAGGGCACCTACCCCTTGCCCGAAGCGCAGATAGACCGCTTTATGATGAAGCTGCTCATTCGCTATCCGCAGATGGAAGAAGAGCGCAGGATCATGGCACTAATGGTGGACCCCAAGCCCATTCAGATTTCGCCGGTGCTTACTCCGGAAAAGATCAAGCTTATGCGCCAGATAATGCATAGCGTTTATATGGAAGAAAAGCTCACGGATTACATCCTGAATCTGGTCTGGGCTACACGGCATCCGGAGCGTTATCCGCGCCTGAGCAGCCTTACTCCTTTGATCAGCTATGGCGCTTCGCCCCGGGCCAGCATCTATCTGGCCAAAGCGGCCAAAGCGCATGCCTATCTGGAATCAAGAGCCTATGTGATCCCGGATGATATCAAAGCCATCGGCAAAGATGTGCTGCGCCACAGGATAGTGCTTTCTTACGAAGCCGAGGCTGAGGAGATCAAGAGCGAAGAGATTATCGGCCGCATCCTGGATGAGATTGAGGTTCCTTAAGGTATCAGGAGCAAAAAAGTGCATCTGCTAAGCACTGCCGATCTGCTCAAGAAAATCCGCAGGCTGGAGATATCTACCAAAAACATAGTTAACGAGGTCTTCAGCGGAGAGTATCATTCCAGCTTCAAGGGGCAGGGCCTGGAATTCAGCGAAGTACGGGAATACCAAAGCGGGGACAATTACAGAGATATAGATTGGAATGTTTCGGCCCGGCTGGGGCTGCCCTTCATCAAGAAATATCGTGAAACCAGAGAGCTGAACGTGGTCTTCATCATAGATATCAGTGCATCGCAATTTTTGGGCACATCCTACGCCCTGAAAAAAGAGAGAATCGCTGAGATAGTGGCTACTTTGTCCTTTTCTGCTGTGGCTAATGGGGATCGCTGCAGTTTGATCATGTATTCGGATGCATTGGAAAAGTTCCTGCCTCCGCGTAAAGGGCGCAATCGGGCTTTGGAGATCATCCGCGAAATCCTGTATCACGAGCCACAAAGCAAGCTTACCTCGCTCTCTGCAGCCTGCGAATATGCCGGGAAGATCCTAAAGAAACGTGCGGTGATCTTTCTGCTCTCGGACTTTTTGGATAGCGGCTATGAAAAACAGATGGCTATCCTGGCCAAAAAACACGATCTCATCGCACTGCAGGTATTGGACGATAGTGAGCTGGATTTGCCCAAAGCCGGCATCTTGCGCTTTAGCGATCCTGAAACCGGCCGCAGTGAATATATCAACACCTCAGATGCAAAGCTCAGAAATGCCTATAAGGCAAAGATTCAGATAGAACAAGAAAAGCTTGAGGCCACGCTAAAAGCTATGGGTTGCGACTATATGCTCTTTCGAAATTCGGATTCATACGTGCGGGTACTGCGCAAGTTCTTTGCCCAGCGCAGTCGGCGGAGGCATAGATGAAAAAGCTTATCAGCATGGTGCTGCTCAGCCTTTGTATGACTCTGCTATTGGGCAGAGTAACGCAAAACCTGGTGGGAGCAGACAGCCTGAGCATCGGCACTCCCTTCAGCCTGGTGATAAAGACGGATTTTCCCCTCTCGGAAGTGGTGATTCCGGATAGCCTTAGCGAGTTTCGCGTGCTGGATACTCAGATCAAGCAGCATGCTCAGGGTAGCGAGGCCCGGCTAAAGATAGTCCCCCTCAGGGTGGGAGCGCTGTCTTTTCCCAAGCTGAAGCTCAAGGCAAAGGGGCTGTTTCAAAGCGGAGCTTCCACAGATGGCTTCAGGGTCTATGTCTTGGCTACACGTGCTCTGGCGGATACCTTGCTCAGGGATATCAAGCCGGCCATGCGTTACAAAGGCGAAGTTCCTTTCTGGCTGTATCTTATCATCTTTCTGACTTGTCTGGTTTTGGCCACCATCCTCATCGTGATGGCCTTCAATAAAAAAGCGGCGGCCAAGCCCGCAGCAAAGCCCATTATTGTGCCGCCTAAAAAGATAGTCCCTTTCTATCTGCAAGCTTTGAGAAAGCTGGATGAGCTGGAGAGCAGCGGCCTGGCAGAAAGCGACATCCTGGCCTATCACTATCGGCTTTCGATGATCCTGCGGGAGTTTTTGGAGCATAGATATCAGTTCAGCGCCATGGAAATGACTATCATGGAGATTTCAGATGCTCTGCTGGTGAACTGTCCGGAGCAGGCCGAAGCATTCCTGAAGATACTGCGATATTGTGACATGGTGAAGTTTGCCAAGCTTTTGCCAAGTCCTGAACAGATTCAACTGCAAACTCAGGCTTTGAGACTGTGCCTGATGAAGTATGCCCCTACTCTCAATGCTTAGATTTGCCCAGCCTCTGTTCTTGCTTTTGCTGCTGCTCATTCCAGCATATCTGTATCTGGATCTGCATCTGCGCAAGCATAAGAAGCTGGCACTGCCCAATAGCAGGCTGCGTCTGCTCTTGCAGCTCTCGGGCAAAAAGCGGCTCTGGACCTATTTCTATCCGGCTTTGAGGTCTTTGATCCTCTTATTCCTTGTCATAGCACTGGCGCGGCCGCAGTGGGGGATAGCCAGCCGCGATTTTCGTAAAAAAGGCGTGGACATCGCCATCGCTCTGGATGTGAGCGGCTCGATGTTGGCCCTGGATTTCCTGCCTCAAAACCGTCTCGGAGCGGCGGTGAAGGTGGCTAAAGACTTTGTTTCAAGGCGGCCGAATGACCGCTTTGCCCTCATCTCTTTTTCGGAATACGCTGTCACCTGTAGCCCTTTGAGTTACGATCATGGCGCAGTAACTACGGCGCTGGATCACCTGGAAGTAAATATGCAGGCCAGCGGAACAGCTATCGGCATGGGCTTGGCTAAAGCGGTAGCCCGGCTCAAAAACAGCGATGCAAAGTCCCGCATTGTGATCCTGATCACGGATGGAGTGAATAACACCGGAGAGATCGATCCCATCTCTGCAGCGCGGATGGCTCAGGCTTTGGGTATCAAGGTCTATCCCATCGGAGTGGGCTCTGGAGGCATGGTTCCCTTTCCTTATTCCGATCCCTTTTTTGGCACGCGTAATATCCCTACTTTGATCGAACTGGATATGCAGACTCTGGATAAAATAGCTGAAATCACCCACACCGGTAAGGCAGCTAAGGCGGAAGACGCCATCCAGCTGCGTGAGATCATGAAAGAGCTGGATGCCCTTGAGCGCACTCAGATCAGCGCCAAAATCAACTATCAGTGGGAGGAACGCTTTCCGCTCTTCCTCTGGTTAGCTGTGATCCTGATTGGACTGGAGATACTGTGCAAAAGCTATATTCTGCCAGTATTGCCGGAGTGAAGACGTGAATCTGTATAGCCCATACGTCCTGCTTGCCCTTTGTCTGATCCCGCTGATGGTTTGGCTGATCTGGCGCAGCGGCAGGCGCTTCAAAGCCCGCTTTTCTCAATATGCTGAAACTGTCTTTATGCAGATATATCTGAGGCAGCGCTCGCCTTTTTATAGCTCGCTCAAGCTTGTGCTTTTGGTGATAGCCTTTGCCTTTATCATTTTGGCTATGGCAAGGCCGCAATGGGACTTTAAAGAGCGAGAAATCAGCTCGCAGGGCATGGACATCATCTTTGCCATCGATGTATCACGCAGCATGGAAGCTACGGATATTCAACCGAACCGTCTGACCCGCTCCATCCTGCAGGTTTCCGCTTTTGTGGATCAGCTCAAGACAGACCGTCTGGGTGTGATCTCCTTTGCCGGAGCCGCCACTATAGAATGTCCTCTCACTGAGGATTATGAGGCTGTAAAGATGGTGCTGAGCAGCCTGTCCACCGATTCCGCAGCACGTGCCGGAACCGAGATCAGCAGAGCCCTGGATGCCGCCAGAGCCGCCTTTCAAGCAGGTCCCGGCCCCGGGGTATTGGTGCTGATATCCGATGGGGAAGACCTCTCCACTGCTTCGGTAGCCAAAGCCCGCGATCTGGCCAGTGATCAGATCCGCATCTACACCATGGGAGTGGGCTCTGAAGAGGGCGCCATCATCCGCAATCCTTATACAGGCGAAGAACGCCTCAGCAAGCTGGATGTAGCCAGCCTGCAGCGCATTGCCGAGGTAAGCGGAGGAGAATTCTTCCGCATCACCCCTTCCGCAGCGGAAATACAGCTGCTGCTCTCCCGCATCTATCAAAGCGAAAAGAGGCAGAGCAATGTCCGCACCGTGAATCTATACAAAGAGCAATATCATCTCTTCGTTCTGGCAGCATTGATCTTTATCATTTTAGAAAGTCTGATACTCCCTCTCAAAAGGCAGGGGGAAGGCGGCAGGAAATGAGCGGGAAACAGAAGATACTGCTCAGCATCTTAGCATTTCTGCTGCTGCTCTTGATTTTGGAGCTGGTTTTGCGCCCTCAGGTCTTCCGCAATAGCCTGGGACGGGAGCTAATGAATCTGAAGCGTTATGAGAGTGCCCAGAAGCTCTTTGCCAAAGATGCTGAGAATGAGAGCGCCGTATCTGCCGGCAATCTGGCTAAATCTCGCTATAAGAAAGGCGATTTTAGCGAGGCGGAATCTGCCTCAGAGGAGGCTTTGACCAAGGATCCCGAAGCTGCTGCTTTGCACTATGACCGCGGCAATATCGCCTTCCAGCAGGAGGATTATGAAGCTGCGGTAAAGAGCTATGAACAGGCGCTGCTCAGCGATCCCACAGATGAGGATACCAAAGCCAATCTTGAGCTGGCACTTAAAAAGCTGGACGAAAATCCGCCCCCGCCAGAGCCTGAACCTGAGCCTGATGAAGAACAGCGGGATGAGGAAGAGGTGCGCAATATCCTGGAAGCGCTGGACAATCTGGAGGCTCGGGAGCGTAAGAATCAAAACGACAGAACTCCGCCCAAGACTCAAAACTGGTGGTAAGATGAAACGATATCTTTTCTTGACAGTGATGCTATTGCCCATGCTGCTGCTGGCCGCTGTGACAGTGACGGCCTCGGTGAATAAGACCCGGCTCTCTCTGGCCGAGCGGCTGGAATACACCCTTGAGATCAAGAGTGATAGCAGCATCAGCGTTACAGAGCCCAGCCCGCCCAGCATTGAGCTTTTTTCCTTTGTCAACATGCGCAGCTCCAGCCGCAGCTCCACCACTATGAGTGGCTTCAAGGTGGATACCCAGCATCTGCGCTCTTATGTTTATTACTACATTCCTCAAAAGGAAGGGACTACCACGATCCCGGCTCAGGAAATCAGGATTGGTAACAAAGTTTACAGTAGCTCCGAAATCGTTGTCACCGTGGTAAAATCTTCCTCAAAATCCCCTGCTCAGAGCAGTCCCGGCCTTGCCCCCGGCTTTGATTTTGACGATCCCGATTTACCCTGGTCTGCCAGCCGCATAGCAGGTTCTACCACCATCTTAGCCTATCCGCAGCGGCAAAAGGTATATAAGGGCCAGCCGGCAGTGGTTTCTTACTATCTTTATACAGATCAGATGGTGCGTTCGTTCAATCTCGAAGGTGAAAAGGACTACTTAGGCTATGGTAAGAGCGATTACGAAGCGCCCACTTCTTTGGAGTATGAGACGGTCAGCCATCAGGGCAAGAGATTCCAGAGGGCTTTGATCAAGCGTTTGGTGCTGTTGCCGAATGAAACCGGAGAGCTGCAAGCTCCTGTGCTTCAGGGACGGGCGCGCATCTACGAGTTTGGCTATTTGAATCAGAGAGTGAGCTCGGAGCCGGCCTGGCTGGAGGTATTGCCTTTGCCTAAAGACGGTGTTCCTGAGGATTTTGGCGGGGCAGTGGGCAGCTTTGAAGTCTCAGAAGACCTCAGTGCACAGTCCATCAATCTCGGAGAGGCCATCACTTATAGTTTACGCATCGCTGGGCAGGGTAATTTCAACCAATTTGCCCACCCCCAATTTCCGGAAAGCAGCGCTCAAGTCTCCACTCCCATGGCCATAGACCGTGTGAATGCGGGAGTGGAAGGCAGCCGCACTTTGTACTACACCATTATCCCGGCCCAGAAGGGAAACTATGTGCTTCCTTCACTAAGTTTTAGCTGGTTTGATCCAGATCGGGGAGTATATCGCAATTTCACCGGCAAAAAGCATGAGATTCAGGTCAAGGGCGCCAGTGTAGTCAGTTACTTTTCCTCCCTTCTGGAATCCGGCAAACCGCAGAGTATAAGGCCCATGCTATCCCGCCATAGCTATCCGGCTTACCAGAGCCATCTCAAACAATTCTGGTATTGGCTGATAGTGGCGATCATCCTGGCTTTTGGCATCTTTTCAGCCTATCTGGCCTGGCAGAAATCCCGGGGGCGCAGAAATCCCGAAGTGTACAATCAGATGAGAGCGGACAAAGCCCTGAAAAAGTACCTTGATGAAGCTTCAGAAGCTGCCAGGATGCTTTCCCAGGATTTCTATACCCTGGCAGAAAATGGCCTATTGCGCTATTTAGCTGAAAAGTATGGGATATCAAACCGCCTTTCCATCCCTGAAAAGATCGCTGAATTGCAGCAGAAACAGATAGCTGCAAAGCTGATTCGGGATACTGAAGACTTCATAGAACTATGTGAGAAACAGCGCTTCAGTCCTGAAAAACGCAATGCCGCAGATATCATGGATGATTATCACAGGCTGAGGCAGATCGTGCTCGCCTTCAGCAAAAGAGGAGCTGTCAAATGAAAGCGATCTGGACTATACTGATATTAGCTCTTATGAGCTTTAGCGGCCTTGCAGCCAGCGAATTTGATCAGCTCAAAGCCCTGGAAGAACAAGGCCTGCAAAACCCTGATCTATATTACAACCTCGGAGTGACTCACTGGCAGCTGGGGGAGAGCGGAATGGCAAATCTGTATTTTCTTAGAGCCTTGAACCTGGATTCTGCACACAAACCCGCCAAGGAAAACCTGAATTATGTGATAGCGCTCTCACAGGATAGGGATTTGTATCCGCAGCGCCTCTTTTTGCTGCAAATATTCTGGGAAGTCTATGACTTTTTGAGTTTGAACCGGATGGCGTTGCTCACGCTGCTACTGCTATTGATCACAGTCCTCAGCCTTTCCTGGCTCATGCATTACGATCCCGATAAAGAACGGGGCTTCCCCAGCCTGATCTTTAGTATCTGTCTATTTATGCTGCTGATCTCTACTGCATTATTGGCAGTCAAGGCCTATCGCCATGCCCACAATTCCAAAGCAGTGCTTATTCAAAGCCAGGCAGATTTGAGGGCAGAAGCGAATCCCAAGGCCAGCAGAGTGGCTGCAGTCCATGAAGCTTTGATCCTGATAGTGGAAGATAGCCGCGAAGGGTGGAGCCTGGTACGTCTGCCGGATGGCAAAAGCGGATGGATAGAAAGTAAGGCAATAAGAAGAGTACTGCCGTAGATGGCAGGGCTTTTTGGAAGAGCAAGATACCGTAGATAGGGGATTTGGCTTACTTGCTGGATTGGATGCGGCTCGCATCCTGCAAGGCTAAAGGCCTTGAAAGCGGAGCAGCCTTATACCCTGCAAACCAGACAATCCGGTAAAGCTATCCGTCACGAGGCCGTTTTCTATCTCCTGGTCAGCTTTCATGTCAGCTCAAAACATGATAATCTGAAAACCTGCAAAGTTCAAAACCCCAAAACTCTCTCCAAAAGAAAGCGTCCCAAAACTCAGCTTTTGGCAAGAGTTTTGGGACGACTCTTTACTATATGTAATGCAGGCTTTTAATCTGCCTGGTATTTATTCAAAATCCTCAAAGCCTTCGATATTACCTTCGAGGCTATCGATCATAAAGCGGGCAGATTCATGCAGGTCACCTTCGGGGAAGATCTGAATGAAGTTTCTAAAGAGGTCTATAGCCAAATCTTCGTTCTTCAGCTCTTCAGCTACCAGGAAGGCTTTCATAAAGTAAGCTTTATAGTCATCCACGCCGTTATCATAATTTTGCACTATCTGTTCGTAGAAGGTGATGGCGTCTTTATAGTTACGGTTTCGGGCAGCGTTATCGGCGTAATCAAAGAGCTGTTCGGCGCTGAGATTGAGCTTGATGCGCTCCGGGTATTTGATCAGGTTGTATTCCACAAATAGCTGTTCGGCCACCGTATCCTGTTGACTTTTTTCCTTTTCCTGTTTGATGGCGTTGTAGATACGGGGCTCTACTTCCACCTTGGGACGGTAGGATTTTGGGGTTTCGGAGAGAGTGCGGAAGAAGACAATATCGCCATTGGCTGCGGTGAATACATCGGAAAGATAGCCTACGGGATTGTCCCAGATCCGGGATGAAAAATCTGCATCCTGCACCAAGCCTGTGACTACGCCATTATCGTATTGGTTTTCATAGATAGATTTATCGGGTTTGGTGGAGTATTTCTGGATCAGCTTGTCCATGGTCTTTTCTTTATTCTTTTTGTGGGCAGACCTGAATTTACGCCAGGCTTTGTTGGCAGTCTTCATGTCATCAAAGAAGAGCACCTGGATACTGCGGTTTGCGGGCGTGCTATATTTATCTTTATCAAGTTCATAGCGTGCGTCGATTTCTTCATCGCTGATTTCGATGGATTCCAGTACCAGTTTCTCGAAAGCACCGCGCAGGATGAAGTTGTGTCTCATGGTCTGATAATCTTCGTTATCCTCAAAATATCGTTCATAGCCCATGTTTTTGGCTTCGAGATGAAAGAGGTCCTGGATCAGCCGTTGATCGATAAAGGCTTTGGCACCTTCACCTTTGATGTAAAAGATCTGCTCTTGAGGACTGATTTTATCATAGGCCATCAGGATGTCCTGGATGGTATAGATCAGATCGTCATTGGAAGAATGTACTACTACATTGTACATAATTTCTTCGTTGTTTGCCCGATTTTGCAGATCAATGGCAGATGCGATGCCAGCATGGATTTGCACGTCGTATTTTTGCTTGAGCTGCTCGCGGATAATTTCCAGTTTTTCGCGTTCCTTGATGGGGCGAATGCGCTGCTCGATCTCCGGCTTTACTTCCAGATATTCCTTTTGGCGGCCGGGAACCCAGTCTGTAGTGCGGAAGATATGCCAGCCCATTTCGGTTTGATAGGGGCCGTTTATTTTCTGGGGATCGACAGAGCTTTGGGAGATATGCTCTTCCAATTCATGATCGTTGCCTACTCCGGGGATATTGCCGTTCAGGCGGATGTTTTTGATCTTTCCTTTCAGGCCGAGGGCATAGGTGTTTTGGTTATATGTATCAGAAACTTCAGCAAAGCTGGCCCCTGCCTTCAATTCTGCTATGGCATCCAAAGCGTCCTGCTCTGTGGCAGTTTGGATGTATTCTATGGTGATATTGGGATTCATGTAGAAGAGCTTCAGGTTTTTATCATAATAATCCTGTAGGTCTTCCTCATGGATAGTCACCACTTCGGTTACATTGCGTTTGTAGTATTCCTGAAGATAAAAGCGTTTTTCCAGATCATCCAGCCGCTCCAGCGTTTCAGGACTTTTATCAAGGCCAAGATCTTTGGCTTTTTGGAAAAACACCTCTTCGGTGCACATGATATCCAATACCTGCAATTGACCTTCAACGGTTTGGAAGCGGGCTTGATGAGCCGGTGGTATTTTCGAAATTTTATTTTGCAGGTCCGATCTTAATATCCTACCGCCGTCAAATTCGGCCAAGATGTCGCTTTCTTCCAACAAGTTTGAATTGCTCACAGCTATAGGGTCCGCATCTTTGGCAAAGGCCAGCGCGGCGATGAACAGCATAATGCTGATTAATAGAGGTTTGTGTGTTGGTCTTGACATTATATGCTCCTTATATTAGCTTAAATAAATATGTATAAGAGACAAAAATCGAAATTTGCTAATTGCGTCAAGCCTTTTTGTGCATCATTAGATATAATGCTTACTTTCGGTGAATATATAGATTTTTTTTGGCGCTCCCCATTTTTTCACGAAAGCTTGATAGTGGCCTGGTCTGTGTTTGCTATCTGAAATACCGTCCCGCTGGGACTCCGGGGTCACTATGCAGCTGTCGTTTGCTATCTGAAATACCGTCCCGCTGGGACTCCGGGGTCACTATGCAGCAGTCGTTTGCTATCTGAAATACCGTCCCGCTGGGACTCCGGGGTCATTGTGTAGCTATCGTTTGCTATTTGAAATACCGTCCCGCTGGGACTCCGGGGTCATTGTGCAGCAGTCGTTTGCTATCTGAAATACCGTCCCGCTGGGACTCCGGGGTCATTGTGTAGCTATCGTTTGCTATCTGAAATACCGTCCCGCTGGGACTCCGGGGTCACTATGCAGCTGTCGTTTGCTATCTGAAATACCGTCCCGCTGGGACTCCGGGGTCATTGTGTAGCTATCGTTTGCTATCTGAAATACCGTCCCGCTGGGACTCCGGGGTCACTATGCAGCTGTCGTTTGCTATCTGAAATACCGTCCCGCTGGGACTCCGGGGTCATTGTGTAGCTATCGTTTGCTATCTGAAATACCGTCCCGCTGGGACTCCGGGGTCATTGTGCAGCAGTCGTTTGCTATCTGAAATACCGTCCCGCTGGGACTCCGGGGTCATTGTGTAGCTAT
>Ga0265294_10001847_pt1 | contig 28299 bp, 25 predicted proteins | sample MunlanPumphouse3_FD_192504 | JGI IMG/M metagenome (GOLD analysis project Ga0265294, IMG submission 192504) | Groundwater microbial communities from a municipal landfill in Southern Ontario, Canada - Pumphouse #3 | ecosystem: Environmental > Aquatic > Deep subsurface > Groundwater | place...
AAGAGGTCTTGGACAGGACAGAGCGAGACGGTTACTTCTCCATGTGGCAGGCCTTTCATGCCGCAGCACAAGAGGCAACGGCTGAAGGGCGGCAATCCCACGCGAAGGTGCTCTGGCTGTTGGGCGATGCTTGCTCGATGATGCTGTCTCCTAAAAGCATCAACGAACCCTTCAAGCCCGCTATTGTAATGAGGGGGCAGCGGTCAGTAATCCCCGAGAATCTGTCGGATTCCGACATAACATTCCTTTCTGAAATAGTTGACAGTATCGACGATCCGTGGTTAAAAGCGCGCCTGGCAGACCTTATCTGGCTCAGAAAGCGACCACGCGATGTCAGATTCGCCTTGATGGCGATCGATAGTTACCGGTCAATACCAATCGATCGCGAGACGTGGGTGTTCGAGGGTCAAGAATGCTGTGAGCGTGCCATAGGGTTGGCTCGCATGCTCAAAGCGAGATCGGGAGACCGCTTAAAAGAGATAGAGGAAGCCATTATCAAAACGTTCGATTCCACATCGCGTCAGGATGGTGCTCTTATCCTCAATCTAGCGGACCTGCTCCTCGATAACACACTCGGTCTGGAGAAACGGCCAATTATCGCGCAAAAACTCGAAGCCCTGGCACGCGAGTTCGATGCAGAGGGTGACCTTCACTCTGCCCGCGAATTCTTTAAGGCTTCAGCAAAATGGTTTAAGGCAGCCGGGGATAACCAAAAATCAATTGAAATGACGGTTGCCGTTGCGGAAAGTTTTGTCAAGGAAGCTGAAGCTAGAATTGACTCTGATAAACCAAGTCATATGATCGCGGCGATTTCCTATGAGGAGGCTATCCAGACCTACCGCACAATTCCCCGCTCTGAACGACCTGCTCACCGGGTAGATGAGCGCCTCAAAGAGCTTCAATTACATCTTAACGAATCGGGAAAAAAGGCACTGGATGAGATGGGTGTCATAAGTACCCCCGGGATAGATCTCAGTCAGTACATCGAAGATGCTAGGAGTTCAGTGCATGGCAAGAGCGCTATAGAAGCCCTCAAGGCGTTCGCCGGTCTACAACCGTATTCAAAAGTCAAAGAACTTCGCCAACAGGTAATCGAGAAACTTCGGAAGTACCCTCTTCAGGCTATCATTCCAGAGATCGTGATGGGTCGTGATGGTCGCGTCATAGCCAAACGATCCGGAATGGGCCTGAGCGATATCCCTTCCGAGGAAGACGAGACCGGTATCCGTGCCGAGATGATCCATGATCATGGTATCATGGTCGGAATGGTTGTTCCGGGCCGTATCTTGCCTGCACTTGAAGTTCTACAATTAGAGCACCGCTTACGCGAACCAGACTTCATTTATCTTGCCAGCCGGTCACCGATCGTGCCTATTGGCCGCGAGCGTCTCTTTGGAATGGCTCTATTTGCCGGTTACGACAACGACTTCGTGACGGCACTCCACCTCCTGGTGCCGCAAATCGAGCATATGGTCCGGTATCATTTAAAATCCGCCGGTGTCAAGACCACAACTCTGGATAGTAGAGGTATTGAGACAGAAAATGGCCTGAGTACACTAATAGAACTGCCAGAATGCGAAAAGATATTTGGCGAGGATCTGACGTTTGAGATAAAGGCGCTATTCTGTGACGCTTGCGGGCCGAACCTGCGTAATGAGCTCGCACACGGTCTCCTCGACGACAAAGCCTGTCAAACCGCTTATGCGGTATATGCCTGGTGGCTTGGTCTCAAACTTGTGTTTAACACATTCTGGAACGCTGCACGTAAGATCGACGGAGTCAGTGAGGAGGATGCGGCATGACCCCCGTCCGGATCTTCGTCAGCAGCGTGCAGAATGAGTTCGCCGACGAACGGGCGGCCCTCCGCGACTACCTGCGGGGCGATGCACTGATGCGGCGGTTCTTTGAAGTCTTTCTCTTCGAGGATATCCCCGCCGCAGACCGCCGCGCCGACGACCAGTACCTCGACGAGGTCCGGCGATGCGATATCTATGTCGGGCTCTTCGGGAACGACTACGGCTCCGAGAACGCCGGCGGGGTCTCCCCGACCGAACGGGAGTTCGACCTCGCCACCACCGAAGGGAAGTACCGGCTCATCTACGTCAGGGGGACGGACGACGATGCCCGCCACCCGAAGATGCGTGCGCTTGTTCGCAGGGCGGAGGCGGGGCTGATCCGGAAGCGGTTCAACACCCCCTCGGAACTGGTCGCCGGGCTGTATGCGGCGCTCGTCGAGTACCTGGAGGAGAGGCAGCTCATCCGCTCCGGGCCCTTCGACGCGGCCCCATGCATGAAGGCGACGCCTGAAGACCTGGATCCCGAACGGATGGCGTGGTTCATCCGCACGGCCAGAGCGACCCGCCGGTTCCCCCTCGCCCCCGATGCCTCTCCCGTTGACCTGCTGGAGCACCTGAACCTGCTCGACGATGGACACCTGACGAACGCCGCGGTCCTCCTGTTCGGGAAACAGCCGCAGCGGTTCCTGATCTCCTCCGAGATCAAGTGCGCCCACTTCCACGGCACCGAGGTCGCCAAACCGATCCCGTCCTACCAGGTCTACAAGGGCACGGTCTTCGACCTCGTGGACGCGGCGGTGGACTTCGTCCTCGGCAAGATCGCCCTCTCGGTCGGGACCCGCGAGGCCGGCCCGCAGGCGCCGGTGCGCTACGAGATCCCCAAGGAGGTGGTGGCGGAGGCGATCGTCAACGCGGTCGCCCACCGCGACTACACGAGCAACGGCAGCGTGCAGGTGATGCTCTTTGCCGACCGCCTGGAGGTCTGGAACCCGGGCACGCTCCCGCCGTCCCTGACGCTCGAAAAACTCCGGCAGGCCCACGGGTCGGTGCCGGCGAACCCGCTCCTCGCCGAGCCGATGTACCTCACCGGCTACATCGAGCGGATGGGCACGGGGACGCGGGACATGATCCGGCACTGCACCGAGGCCGGGCTGCCGGAGCCGGAGTTCGCCGTCAGCGACGGGTTCCAGACGATCATCCGCCGGGTTCAGGATAGAGGTGCCGGCAAAACTAGGGTAAAAACTAGGGAAGAAACTAGGGAAGAAACCAGGGAAGAAACCAGGGAAGAAACCAGGGAGAAGATCCTGGCCCTGATCGCGGCCGAGCCGACCATCAGTACACGTGAACTCGCAGAGCGGATTGGCATCACGCCGAAAGGGATTGAATGGCAGATCCGGCGATTGAGACAGGCGTGTCGGCTCAAACGGGTCGGCCCGAAGAAAGGCGGCCATTGGGAGATTATCGGAGGCGAAGATGAGTAATGTCGGCGAGCGTGAGCGTCTCACGCAGGAGCGGGTCGTCGCCTACTTCCGCGACGCCCTCAAGTACCGTTACCTCGGCAACTGGGAGCACCGCGAGGGGAACAGCAACGTCGAGGAGGAACTGCTCGCCGCATGGCTCACGCGCCGGGGCTACAGCGAGAAGATCGTCGGCAAAGTCCTCCACGAACTCGGCAAAACGAAGGCGGTCGGCGGGAACAAGACCCTCTACGACGCCAACCGCGAGGTCTACAGGCTGCTCCGCTACGGGGTGAAGGTCCGGCCCGACATCGGCGAGCAGCACATCACCGTCTGGCTCATCGACTGGGCCCGCCCGGAGAAGAACGACTTTGCCGTCGCCGAAGAGGTCACCATCGCCGGCGAGAACAGCAAGCGCCCCGACATCGTGCTCTACGTCAACGGCATCGCCCTCGGTGTCCTCGAACTCAAGCGCTCGATCGTCTCCGTATCCGAGGGTATCCGCCAGAACCTCGACAACCAGAAGAAGATCTTCATCCGCCCCTTCTTCTCCACCGTCCAGCTCCTGATGGCCGGCAACGAGACCGAAGGGCTCCGCTACGGCGTGATCGAGACGCCCGAGAAGTACTACCTGCGCTGGAAAGAGGCCGACGCCCCGGCCGCCGCCGGAAAAAACCCGCTCCTGCGCGAACTCTTCCAGCTCTGCCGCAAAGACCGCCTGCTTGAGATCGTCCACGATTTTATCGTCTTCGATGCCGGGACCAAGAAGACCTGCCGGCACAACCAGTACTTCGGGGTCAAAGCGGCACAGGAGCGCGTGAAGCGGCGCGAGGGCGGGATCATCTGGCATACCCAGGGCAGCGGCAAGAGCCTGATCATGGTCTGGCTCGCCAAATGGATCCGCGAACACGTGCCGGCCGCCCGCGTCCTGCTCGTCACCGACCGCACCGAACTCGACGACCAGATCGAGAAGGTCTTCCTCGGCGTCAGCGAGGGTATCTACCGCACCAAAAGCGGCACCGACCTCGTCCGCGTTCTCAACACCGACACCGAATGGCTGGTCTGTTCGCTGATCCACAAGTTCGGCCGTGGCGACGACCTCAGCGACGCCGATCTCCAGACCTATATCAAAGATATCAAAAGCCACCTGCCGAAAGGATTCTCACCCAAAGGCGAGTTCTTCGTCTTCGTCGACGAATGCCACCGCACCCAGTCCGGCAAACTGCACCGGGCGATGAAGACGCTCCTCCCCGGGGCGATGCTGATCGGGTTCACCGGCACTCCCCTGCTCAAACTGGACAAACAGAAGAGCATCGAAGTCTTCGGCCCCTACATCCACACCTACAAATACGACGAGGCCGTGCGTGACGGCGTCGTCCTGGACCTCCAGTACGAAGCCCGCGACATCGACCAGAACCTCACCTCGCAGGAGAAGATCGACCAGTGGTTCGAGATCAAGACCCGGGGCCTGACCGACGTCGCGAGAGCCCAGCTCAAGAAGCGCTGGGGAACCATGCAGAAAGTGCTCAGCGCACAGGACCGCCTGGAGAAGATCGTCGCCGACATCCTGCTCGACATGGAACTGCGCGACCGGCTCAGAAGCGGCCGCGGGAACGCGCTCCTCGTCACCAGCAGCATCTACTCGGCCTGCCGGTTCTTTGAGATGTTCAACAAGACCGACCTTGCGGGCAGATGTGCGATCATCACCTCCTACGCGCCGCAACCTTCGGACATCAAGGGCGAAGAGACCGGCGAAGGGCTGACCGAGAGGCTGCGGCAGTATGACATCTACCGCAAGATGCTCGCCGAACACTTCGAAGAACCGGAGGACGCGGCGATGCACAAAGTCGAGCAGTTCGAGAAGGAGGTGAAGAAGCGGTTCATCCACGAGCCCGGACAGATGAAACTCCTGATCGTCGTCGACAAACTCCTGACCGGCTTTGACGCCCCGCCCGCGACCTACCTCTACATCGACAAGCAGATGCGCGACCACGGCCTCTTCCAGGCGATCTGCCGCGTGAACCGCCTCGACGGCGAGGACAAGGAGTACGGCTACATCACCGACTACAAAGACCTCTTCCGGTCGCTGGAGAGGTCGATCAAGGACTACACCGGCGAAGCCTTCGGCGGCTTCGACAGAGAGGACGTATCGGGGCTGTTGAAAGACCGCCTGGAGCAAGGACGCGAGCGGCTCGGCGACGCCCTTGAGGCAATCAGGACGTTGTGCGAGCCGGTAGAGCCGCCCGGGGACACCCTTGCGTATCAGCATTTCTTCTGTGCGGCCGATACCACAGATCCTGAAGCGCTCAAGGAGAACGAGCGCAAACGGCTTGCCCTCTACAAGCTGACCGCCGCCCTCCTCCGGGCGTATGCCGGCCTGGCGAACGAGATGCACGATGCCGGATACACCGACGCCGAGGCCGCAGAGATCCGGGCCGAGGTCACTCATTATGACAACGTCCGTAAAGAGGTTATGCGGGCGAGCGGCGACTATATCGACCTGAAACTCTACGAGCCGGCCATGCGGCATCTCCTCGATACCTACATCCGGGCCGAAGAGAGCGTGAAGATATCGGCATTCGACGATATGCCTCTGGTCCAGCTCCTCCTTGAACGTGGTGCCGATGCCGTAGAGACGCTCCCGCCGGGCATACGGCGTGATCGCGAAGCGGTTGCGGAGACCATCGAGAACAACGTCCGCAAGCTGATCATCGACGAAACACCGATCAACCCGAAGTACTACGAGAAAATGTCCGAACTGCTGGACGCGCTGATCAGAGAACGCCGGGCACAGGCACTTGGATATCAGGAATACCTGAAAAAGATCGTCGCACTGACAAAGCAGATCAAGCGCCCCGGCGACGGCGCACGATACCCCGGGACCCTGGACAGCCCTGCAAAACAGGCACTCTACGATAACCTCGGCGAGGACGAAGCGATCGCGCTCGCGGTTCATGAAGCGGTAACCTCGACCAAACAGGACGACTGGACGCACAACCCCATTAAGATGAAGATGGTCCGTATCGCCATCAAGCAGGTCGTTCAGGATGACGAGAAACTCGACAAGATCCTTGATCTGATCAAAAACCAGCAGGAGTATGCCTGAATGCACCGGATCGCCGTGAATGGCATGCAGGTCGACGTGGTCCGTAAGGACATCAAGAACCTGCATCTCGGAGTATACCCTCCTGAAGGCCGGGTTCGGGTAGCGGCGCCGTTACGCGTGGACGACGAGGCGGTGCGGCTGGCGGTGATCACGAAACTGCCGTGGATCAAACGGCAGCAGACCCGATTCAGGAGCCAGGAGCGCCAGAGCCCACGGGAGTACACCTACCGCGAAACGCATTACTTCCTCGGTAAACGCTACCTGTTAAACGTTATCGAGCATCCGGGTCCGTCGCGGGTTGAGGTTAACAAGGCAAAGATCGACCTGTACGTTCCCGCGGGAAGCGACGCCGGGAGACGAGAACAGGTCATGCTCAAGTGGTACCGAAAAGAACTCAAGGCCTTGATCCCGCCGCTGATCGCGAAGTGGCAGGATACGCTCGGGGTAACGGTCGACGACTGGGGGGTTAAAAAGATGAAGACAAAGTGGGGCAGTTGCAACATCGAAGCCCGGCGGATCTGGCTGAACCTGGAGCTCGCAAAGAAACCGGCTCAGTGCCTCGAATACGTTGTTGTGCACGAGATGGTACACCTGCTCGAGCGAAACCACACCGACCGGTTCAGGGAGCTGATGGATCAGTTCATGCCACAGTGGCGGTACTATCGGGATGTGCTGAATCAGTCCCCGCTGGGCCACGAGGCCTGGAGTTACTGAAAACAACAGTTGATAACCCGGGTGGGTTTGGTATCAAGAAGAAGCCGGGGATGGATTTTCTCCACCGGTAGATCTGCCGGCCGACCCTCCACCAGAACGGGTCTTCTATATCGCAAGAAGATCCCGCCCCTCTCACTCCTCAACGACACCCCGCTTCCCGCAGATCTGCACCACCTTCTCCGGCTCATAGCGCAACGCAACCTCGCTCGTCCTCCCGCCGGCCTGCACCCGGATCAGGTCGACCAGCCGCAGCGAGTCAAGCTTTCGCAGTTGCCGGGAGAAGACCGTGTAGCCGACCTTCGGCGTCTCCTCGACCCGGCCGTAGATCGCGCCGGAGACCAGCGGCCCGGTCTCTTCCTGCGACAACTCCGCGATCCTCCGGAGCAGCAGCCGCTCGTCTGCAGAGAGCGCCCGGATCGTGCAGGCGAGGTGAACGTGCTTTGCCTGCGCGTAGGCTTTCGTGATATCCTCCTCGGTAACCTCGGTGCGGGCGGCACACTCCGCGTTCAGCACCGCCCGCTTCACCAGGTCAAGCCCCACCCGCACATCGCCCGACTCCATCGTCTGCTCGATGATGCAGTCCAGCATCGATGCTGAAAACACACCCGGATAGAGGCCGATCCGGATCCGGTCCAGGAGGATACCCCGGATCTCGCCGGCGTCATAGGGTGGGAAATAGATGTCCGACGGGCGGAACGGTGAGAGGACCCATTTGCTTAGTTCGGTAGCGATATCGAGGTTCATGTCACTCACCGTCGCAAAGACCGCAGCTCTGGCGCCCGGGTAATCCTGGTGCAGCCGGAGCAGGGAGTTGACGACGTCCCCCAGCGTGTTGTTGTAGTGGAGCAGGTTCGCGTCGTCCAGGCAGACGATCAGGCTCTTCTCCTGCCGTTGCAGGGCACCGCCGATCGCGTCCAGCACCGACTTAATCGAGATCCCGGTCCGCGCCGGAGCGTGCCCGAAGACCGCTGCGTAGACCCGGGAGAAGACCATGTACTTCGTCCGGTCGTTCTGGCAGTTGACGTAGACCGGCAGGATCTTCTTCGTGGTCTGCTCGAGTTCGGTAAAGATCCGAAGCACACTGCTTGTCTTCCCGGTCCCGGGCAGACCCCTGCAGATGGCGTTCAGCGCCCGCCCGCCTTCGAGTGCGGGGCGGACCTGGTAGGCAAGGTCTTTGAGCTGGCTCTCGCGGTAGTTGAAGAACTCTGGAACGTAGTCGATCTCGAAGACATCGATGCTCCGGAAGAGTGTCTGGTCGGACATGAGGAGTCGCGTTCGCATACAAAGATCGTCGGGAGACGGTTATTTAAGCGGGGGCCGTGCGCATGGTGAAAGTGAAAACGGAGTTGAGCCGGGAGACCTTTTGCGCCCATATCTCCTTTGGTTTGTCCAACAAAGGCCACTGTGCGCGAAAATCTAGTGTGACTGATTATCCGCCGAGCACCTTCACCAGCACCGCCACGACCCCGCCGACAACCCCGCCGGCCCCGGCGCTGACCGTCGAGAGCCGCCGCTCTTCGCCGGCCTTCTCCGCGCGCCACCCCTCCAGCGCCCGGATTCGGCCCTCAAACTCCTCGTCCTGCGTCTCCATCCGGTGCAGCATTTTACAAATCCACTTCACGTCCCGGTTCGTCTCGTAAGACCGAGCTCCCGGGTGGTCTTCTCCTCGGTCATCCTGGTAACCCTCCTGGAGGACAGTAGGGTGTCTGAGTGAAAAAGACTTACCGTAATGCTTATATTTCAGAATCGGAGCCAAATCCGACCTCCCTGATAAAGTCAGGTTGATACCCTCCCGCGTCCACCCTATAAGTGTCTGTCACATTCCCGGGAAGCCTGGCAGGCAAGGAGAGCCAACCATGGCAGACTTCGTGCAGACTACCGTCAACAAAACGGCGCTCCGGGACCTCGCCGTCCCGATCGTCGATGTAGAGTCGTTTAACACCCTCGTCCAGGCCGTCATCAGCGACAACCCCTTCGGGTGCGTCGGCTACACCGGCTCCGACGGGCAGACCGTCGACCCGGTCGTGCTCAACCGCGAGCACTACACCGCGAAGGTGAACTTCGTCGACGGCAACGGCAAGCGCCTCGGGACCGTCTCCCTGCTGTCTCCGACGATCGCCGGCTTCAACGCGAACGCCGCAGAGGTCCTCGCCAACACGGCGATCAAGAGCGCGATGGGCGCAACCGCTGCCGTCCGCGACACCAATCGCGAGACCTACTACGCCCAGCTCAAGTGCCACGACCCCTCCGGCGACGACTACTACGTCACCTTCACCAGAAAGACCGTCCGGATCTCGTCCTACCAGGACGACGCCATCAAGGCCGCCGTCGAAACCTGGGCCGACGACGTCACGTCGCTCGACTGAAGAGGGGAGAACTCCCCTCTTTTGAAGAGTGAGAACGGCAGTTTACAAAGGAAAGAAAGCCCCCGCAGCCTTCACACACCCCAACCGCCCGGGCGAGAGTATAGGGCGTGATCGCGTTACTCCGCTCGTAGTACCTGGTTTGACGGTGCGGCCACTGCCCTGTCGACCGCTTTCTATCAAACCTCCTGCAACGGAAGTTTGATAGATTCCTGAACATCATTGTGGAAAAGATATCCCTGCCGGCAGGATGAGTTCTACCTCTCTTCTCGTACCAAATTCGGGCCATGTAAGCACAACGGGGATGCAAGCGATATTACAACTTTGGAACCCCGGGGATCGCTGCAAAAAGATTCAGGGAGGGGGTAGTTCCGAAACCCCGATGCAGTACTGGAAGAGCGTCTCAACAACCGGGATCCAGAGCGGGTAGCCGTTGAACTTCGCCACCGAGTACAGGAACACCATCATCAGCTGCCACGCGAACGGGACGGCGATGAGGAGGAGCACGGCCGCCGTGACCCACCTCTGCGGTATACCGAACCGCTTTCCCGCCGCGATGAGGACAAGGACGAGAGCCAGCAGCACGAACGTGACCCGGGTAAAGAACAGCGTGTAGCCGGCGTACTGGCCGCCGTAGGGCTGAAAGAGCATCATCGCGACGAGCAGCACCGGAGCGGAGACCGCGATGGCAGCGATCTGCCAGAGCGTCCGCCGTTTCGGGTCGGCACTGCCCAGACGCGATACGGCGTAGACCCCGAGCAGCCCCACCGGCAGATAGAACGGTGTCAGATACCGGATATCAGGAACAATACCGTTGCTCGTATTGAGCCCGTGCATCGACCGGAGGTATGCCACCCAGACCGCGATGCCAACAACAGCAAGGAGCAGGATGACCTGCCGGTCCGACGCACTGAACCGTTCGGGTCTCCTCCATAGCAGGATGGGCAGCAAAACCAGCGCGATGATGATCAGCGGCGAGACCGCCACAAGGCTCATGTTCCCGGATTCGGGGGCAAAGAGGATGCCGAAGATATCGCCGGGCAGGGTCGACCATGACGACGAGAAGTGCCTGGTGGCTATCGAGAGGAAACTTCCAATCCCGCCTGACGGCGCCTGGACCGCCTGGACGACATCACCAACCGCCTCGGCCGAACCGATGAACGCCCCATCGGTTCCGGCACGCCAGACCCTGCTCTGGTAGACGTAGAACGAGGGCACAAGGGGGTTTCCGGTCACGCAGATGTTGTTGATGAAGAGCGGCACGGCCCCGGCAAGCGTGGCAAGAGGGATGCAGAGCGCTTTTGCCGTCTCCTGTACCGGCCCCCGCTGGAGGCCGCGGGAGACCAGGAGCCCGACAAAGTAGAGCGCGGCAAAGACGAAGACCGCCAGCCCGACCTCCGGCCGCGCCCAGGCGAGCAGCCCGATGAATCCAAATCCGATAGCAGCCTCCCGGAGACCCCCGTACCGGATGTAGCGCACCAGGAACAGGAGGACGGCCGCCATCATCGCCGCCACAAGCATGTGGTCCTTCGCGTTTGCAGCCCAGAAGATGTAGGACGAACAGGAGATGCAGGCGATCGTCCCGAAGAGCGAGAGCCAGGTATCCTCAAAGATGGTTCTGCAGGTGAGGTAGACCATCACCGCGAATGCAGCAAAGAGGAGATGGTTCGTGAAGACCACCGCTGCGGCCTCCACGGGTGCATCCGGAGCGGTGAACGGCCAGGGGTAGTACAGGAACAGGTTTACAAGGAACCCGACGAACGCACCACCAATCACGAGCCACGTCCACCGAACTCCCCGCCAGCGGGCATACTGCGGCCGGTAAGCGTCGACCAGCACCGCCATCACAACCGGCAGCACCGACCAGAGGAGGACGATGGCCAGCCTGAACTGGTCGCCGAAGAGGCCGAAGAACCAGAGCGCCGGGAGCGAGAGGACAGGGAGCATCATGGTATAGCCGAGGAGGTTATGGTGAGACTGCATGTACGGCCCCGGCGTCCCGTTCAGGAACGTGCCGTACTTCCCCTCGTTCACGATGATCTGGTGCCCTTCCCCAAGCTGGTGCAGCTGGTTGACGGTGATCCACTCATCGTTCAGGAAGAGCGCCGGGTTCGAGAACGTTATGATGAAGAAGAGCGCGAAGAGGAAGATGAGCACCGGGATAAGGTTCCTGTTCAAAAAGCAGGATAGCGCCCCCTGCTCCGGCTGGCACCGGGCTTCTTCCGCCCGATCGTGTTGGGGCCTCGACGTCGGCCCTCGTCGTCGTGAACTCATAATAATCGCCCGGATAAACCATAGGAGGAGTTAATCTATCGATTGATAAATTGTCGGCCCATCAATTCTTATATCTTCGTATATTATCCAGCTTCATCACTCGAAAGCATTATATGAGACAACATTCAGGAGCATGGGCCAGGGGGCCTCACGACTTGCGTCGGGGAGGAGCCGGCCCCCGGTGTATCCCGATACACCCACACGTCTAGGCTGCCGGGCCTACGTGGTCACGAAATTGTTCACCCTCAGGAGGACGGCACATCTGTCTCAGGAGATGCTTCCGGATCGGCAGGCATCGCCCGGATGGGCCGGGAAACGTTCACCGCCCGGATGCTGCGGCAGGCGGCGGGACTATCCTACCGCCAGGCCGGGCAGATCCTGCAGGGTTTTCAGTTCGACGCCGGGCGCTGCCGGGAGCGGGCGGCGGAACTCGCGGTCCGGCCGGAGGAGGAAGGAGGAAGGGGACTCCCCGTCCCTTTCGGATGATCGTTTGCACCATCTACAATCCGGTTGCAAAGGGGGGTGCAAACATAGGTGCAAAGAGATCGAGGGTGCGGATTCTCAACGGCATGAAGCGGAATTGGCGAACGAAGAGATTTCAGCAGATATCCATCACAACGATCAGAAGTCGTTTGCAACAAAATCCGGATCACACAGTCCACCCGATCCGGTTCCACGGGAAGAACGCCGGCATCGTGTGCAGGGACGGAAGGTGCCGTGTGTTCCCGGACTTGTTGCAAACGAAAAAATCGAAAATACTAATTTAACGATGAATCGTAAAAACCTCAACGTAGCGTGGAATTCGAGCGCGAAAAGTGTTTGCACCCCTATTTGCACACCCCTTTGCAACACGGGTGCAAACGTTGCAAACGGTGTCCGGCCGCTCGCCGGGGTACCCCAGGACGTTCACCCGGGTCCAGGAAGAAAACGCGAGGAAGGGGGTGAGATGAATACCCAGATATCGGACACACCCCAAAACAGAAGATGTCCGATAAATGTCCATTATCCCGGGTGAGGTATCCGGGCCATAGGTGGTGTCATACTCCCCTGTCGATATAGGAGCGACGTTGCGGCGGGTCAGAACAGGTGCTGCCCCATCAGGGTGATCATTATGGCACATTTATTCATTGCGGCAAATGTGCACACCAATAAATACCATGATGAACCACACAGATGCATGTCTTCTGCCACAAGCGATACCGGCAGCCAGATCAAGCGCATTCCCGTGAAAGAACCCACCTGGAAGGATCTGCACGACCTGAAAGAAGCCGGAGAGAGCTACGACGAGCTGCTTACCCGGATGATCCGGCGCGAGCGTGACTATCGCGACTGGAAGATGGTTGTCGAGATCGAGGAGGCCGGCGAGTTCGTAGCCTTCGACCCGGACGAGATCCTGCGGGACGATTGAGGGGTTGAGGAGCAGGAGAGCGTGTTCACGATTCTGATCGAGAGGAAGGCACGGGCGTTCTTAAAGGGGCTCCCCCCCAAAACCCGGCGCATTGTCGTCGAAAAGATCCAGGATCTCGCCAGGGACCCGTTCCCGGGAGGAAATAAGGAAAAACTTGAGTATCCCCACCCCCCTGCAGTCTACCGTCTCCATATCAGCAGATCCTTCACCGTCTTCTACATCATTGAACACGAGGAGAATACCGTCAAGATCGAGAAGATTATGACGATCGAGAGGGGCCACAAGGAGTATTCACGCCGGTGAGTGACCGGCACTCATCTGCGGCCGTTGCGGCGAGGTATAGTACATCGCAGAGGTCCCCACAAACTCGATGCCGTAATAAGGGAACTCCACCCCGGAGTCCTTATACGCCGGGTACCGCTTCCACGCCCGCACCAATGCCCGGCCGATCGCAAACCCATCGACCTCCGCCGCGCTCATGCCGCCACCCCCACGCCGCAGGCCCGGCGGCCGGGTCCGATCGTTGTGCGTCGCCGGTGTCGCACTACTGTTTTTGTGCGATGCCAAAGTGCATTTCATGTCGCACAACATTTTTTGTGGGTCATAGGTGTCCCACAAATTCCGTTGTGGGTCACGGATGACCCATAACCCCTGGTATGGTTTGTGTATACTCTGGTATACACAACGAACCTTGTGCATATCGGATCGGGGTTTTGATAGACACAAAACCGTTTGCAGATATCAGGGTATTCGCAACCGGTCTCCCTCGGTGATGGCGAGCAGGCGCGGGAAGACACACATGCTCGCTCTTCGGCCCGCTCCTCGCTGCAATACCTGGACGAGCTCGTTCCCCTCCAGGTCCTTGAGGAACGTTGCCCCGCTTACCCTCGGGATCGCTGCCTGCATAACAGATTATACGCTACAGAACGCTGCACAGTCGAATACCCCGGCCGGGCCCACAGCGGAGACGCGAGCGAGGCAGGGCTTGCGTGTTCGCTGACCGGCCCCCTCGGACATCAATCCCATCAAGGAAACGCGAGACCGCTCCCCGCTCCGGCCGGCACCGGGCTTCTTCCGCCCGATCATGTTGGGGCCGCGTCGTGGACATACCGATCGCCCGAAAAACTCTGCCACACGGCCTTCGAATGTTAACAAACCTCTCCTCTGGATAGTTCATGCGGTGTCACGCCAGGCCGCAACTTCGCACCGCCACCAGAAGTCCCACCCCGAACCACCCCCACACAACCTCCAGAACACCCCAAACCAACAGGAAATCACGTATCTATATGGCAAAGGTTTATAAATAATAATGATAATATAAATCAACATTATGGTGGGGGTAGACCAGGCTCAGATCGATAAAATACTTGCCGGGGTGTCTTCCGATGACCCAGAGACCCGTCTCGACGCTCTCGAGAAGGAACTGGACTTCGTCAAGACCTCGATCAAGCGGCTGCTCATCGACCTCCGGGAGCGGATGAACGAACTGGACAACCCATTCACCAGCGCCACCATGTCTCACACCAGGAACTGGTCCGAGCCGCCGGCTCTCGCTGCGGACGATGAGGAGAGCGAGATGCCCGCACTCGACGCTCTCCCCGCCGGCCTCGGCGTGCCGGAGGTGCACCCGGCCCCGGAGGGGCTCGGCACCGGGTTCTTCCCCGCTGACCTCGACCTCCCCGGAGGTAGCATGGCCGCTCTCCCGGAGGCAAAGCCCGCAACCCCGGAGACGAAGGGCGCGGGAAAACTCAAACTGCAGAAGGTCCACCGGCTCTTTGCGTGGGTGCACCAGGGGTGCGGCAAGTACGGGCACGAGCACATGACGATCATGATCGACGCCTACCGGTCGATGGGCTACATCACCGACGACGTCGCCGACCAGATCCGGGAGATCATGCGGATGGCCCCCGAGACCCGGTGCGACGTCGCTGATATCGGCCCAAACGAGTTCGTCTCGGAACTCTACGTCTTAAACCGGATCCTCGACCCCGAGGACGCAACGCTTGACCGGGACCTGATCGAGGTGCTGATGCTCTCCCGGCGCGGTTCGGGGGAACAGGAAAGCAGGAAAACATCCTCACAGGAACGAGATGCCGGTGATACCTGGATTGAGTTGCTGGACAGGATATGATGGATGTCGAGTGAAACCTTCACCACCGCGATGTTCCTTATCGCCGCCATCATATCGGCCGGCGTCCTCATTAATGCAGTCTTTCCCGTCATCTACACCCTATCCGGCACGATCGCGTCGTCCTCCCACACCGTAGACGAACGGCTGAGCACGGACGTGAAGATCGTCACGACGTATGCCGGCAACGAGAGCAGTACCGCCAGAATCTGGTTGAAGAACGTCGGCGCCGGCAGGATCTCCAGCGCCGACGTGCAGAAGGCCGACGTCTTCCTCGGGGGCCAGGGCGACTTCGTCCGGCTGACACGGGCAACAGAGCTCGACTATGAAACCTGGAGGTACGAGATCCTCGAGGACACGAACAACTACTGGGACCCCGGCGAGACCCTCTACATCGAGGCAAAGACGGAAAAGATCCCCGAGAAGGAAGATATCGTCTATTTCCAGTTCGTCCTCCCCTCAGGCCTCTATCGGTCGACCACCTTCACCGCGAGTGATTAGCCATGAGTGCAGGATCCCTTGTCGCATCCGGAGTCGGCATCCTCCTCCTGGTCGTCACCGCCTACATCCTGATCGGCGGAGCCCTCACCACCACGGAGGTGATGGTCGAAGCGCAGAGCAACCTCGCCGCGTACCAGGAGGCCCGGATGCGGACGGCGATCGCGATCCAGAACACGACGATCGACGGCTCGACCCTCTATGTCGAAGTGAAGAACACCGGGAGCGAACCGGTCGTCGAGATCCCGTCCATCGACGTCTACCTCCAGAACGAGGGAGTCCCGGTCTACGTCCCCTACGGGAACTGGAGCACGGTGAAGATCGATCCGGACGGAGTCCACCCGGGCCAGCTCGACCCCGACGAGACCCTCAACCTCTCCATCACGTGCCCGGAGGGTGCCGGCCCGACGTGGGTTCAGGTCGTCACCCCAAATGGGGTCTCAGGTTCCGCATACATAGGTAAACCCGGTGAATAACATGGCCACGAGCGACCACACAGACAGCAACATCCTCGATCTGCCTGACAGGACAATCCTCTCGACCGGGAACTCCGAGCTCGACAAGAAGATCGCCGACGGCCTCCCCCTCGGGTCGCTCACCCTCATCGAAGGCGAGAACGACACCGGCAAGAGCGTGCTCACCCAGCAGATCGTCTGGGGGGCCTTAAAGCAGGGGTTCAACGTCGACCTCTTCTCGACCGAGAACACGAGCAAGAGTTTCCTCACCCAGATGGAGTCGATGAGCCTTGATATCTCCGACTACTTCGCCTGGGGCTACCTCCGGGTCTTTCCCATGCACGTCGTCGGGTTCGAGTGGACAAAAGAGAAGATGCAGGGGACGCTCGAGCGGATGATCGCCTACATGGAGCAGAGCAAGGCGCAGGTGATCGTCATCGACTCGCTCACCCTCTTCACCGAGTATGCCAAGCAGGACACGGTCCTCACGTTCTTCACCAACTGCAAGAACCTCGTCGACCACGGCAAGACCATCCTCGTAACCCTCCACACCTACGCCTTCGTTGAAGATTCCCTTGTCCGTATCCGCTCGATCTGCGACGCTCACCTCTTCATGAAGAAGGCGCTTGTCGGCGGCAAGTATGTGATGATGCTCGAGGTCGTCAAGGTCCGCGGGGCACGAAAGACAACCGGGAATATCATCAGTTTCGAGGTTCACCCGGGGTACGGCATCAAGATCATCCCGGTCACAGTCGCAAAGGTGTAAAGAATGGGATCTGCGCTGGAAGCAACGGTCATCCTCCCCTTCGAGCCCGAGTTCATCGACGAAGGGAACGACTGCTACAACAACGTAGAGTCCTGCGCACTGTATCGGATGCTGCCGGCAAACGCCCGTGACTACGTCAAAGCGAGCCCGCACCTCCTCGAGTACCTCCACATCCTCCCGGTCAACACCGTCGGCATCCCGCTCTTCCTCTCGGAGCTGAAACGGGACTTAAAATCGATGGAGAACCCAAACATCATCTACCCGGTGAACGAGACAACGTTCATTCATATCTTCCCCGACCCGGACGATGTCCGGAACTGGTACATCCCGATCGAGCCGTCGTTCCTCCACTCCGTCAAAGAGATCCTCCCGGTGATCGAGGAGAAGCTGATCGACATGATCGATGTCCTCGAGGAGGAGCCGGTGACCGAGCAGGCACGCATCGAGGTACTGAAGAATTTCATCCAGCAGCTGGTGTATGTCCAGCAGCCGGGCGAGGTGATCGACGAGTCCCTGCTCGCCGGCGGGACGGCAAAAGACCTGAAAAGCCGGATAATAACCTTCCTCTCCTCGGATATCGGCGCACCGGCAAAACCGCAGACATCAGGACGCCCCGAACTCGCCGACGGGCGGATCATCCTCACGCAGCAGGAGTACAAGGCGCTCGAGTACATGATAATTCGCGACAAGATCGAGATGGGGACGCTCAAACCATTCCTCTCCGACCGGTACATCGAAGATATCACCTGCGACGGCGTCGGACCGATCTTTATCGAGCACAAGATCTTCAAGGGACTGAAATCGGTCGTCGGGTTTCAGGACTCAAAAGAGCTCGACGCCTTTGTCATCAAACTCGCCGAGCGGATCAAACGGCCGCTGACCTACAGAAACCCCATCGTGGACTCAACCCTCCCCGACGGCTCACGTATCAACATCGTCTACGGAACCGAGATCAGCAAGCACGGAAGCAACTTCACCATCCGTAAAGTGAACGAAATCCCCCTGAGCATCCTGCAGATTATCGAGAGCGGGGCATGCAACTACATGATGGCTGCCTATCTCTGGATCTGCCTCGAGTACGGGATGTCGATGTTTGTCTCCGGAGAGACCGCAAGCGGCAAGACAACGACCTTAAACGCCCTGACGACCTTCATCCCGCCCGAGAACAAGATTGTCACCATCGAGGACACCCCGGAACTGACGGTCCCCCACAGGAACTGGACCCGTGAGGTCGCGAAGGCCAAAGGCAAGGGCGAGGGCGAGGGATCGGAGGTCACGATGTTTGACCTTCTGAAATCCGCCCTTCGTCAGCGCCCGAACCAGATCCTGGTCGGCGAGATCCGTGGGGTGGAAGGATCCGTTGCGTTCTCCGCAATGCAGACCGGCCACCCGGTGATGAGCACCTTCCACGCCGCTTCGGTCGAGAAACTGATCCAGCGTCTCTGCGGCGACCCGATCAACATCCCCAAGACCTACGTCGACAACTTAAACCTGGTCATCATCCAGAGCGCCGTGAAACTCCCCCAGGGCGGGACCGTCCGGCGGATGCTCAGCATCAACGAGCTCGTGGGCTACGACCCCGAGACCCAGGGATTCTCCTTCATGGCGACGTTCGTCTGGGACCCGGCAACCGATACCTTCACCTTCACCGGGAAAGGGAGCAGTTACCTCCTCGAGAACAAGATCGCGACAGTACTCGGCATCCCCGAGAACCGGCGGGCAGACATCTACGACGAGGTGGATAAACGTGCCAGAATTCTTGAACGGCTCCATAAGGCCGGGTACACCCAGTTCTGGGACCTCTTCCACATGACGACGAAGATCAAGAAGCAGGGGCTGCTCACCATCGAGGTGTGATGTGTTTGAGGATGTGGCCGAACGGTTGCGCGCAGCAAACCAGGGAAAAATACCGTTCGAGGAGCAGGCCGCATACCTCAGCGATCTCCGGTCATCTATCCTTGAGAACAAGAAGATGGAGCAGGATCTGCTCCTCATGTACACCTACATGGCCGCGATCACCACGTCGGCCGTGACCCGGCCCGAGATCTTCGAGTACACCTCAGAGCGGCATGAATACATCCCATCGCGCTACATCGCGAAGGTGCAGCGCCTGGTCGCCGGGTGGGGCCAGAACTATGCCGGAGGGCTGCGGGCCGTCGCCGAGCGGTGCAGGAACAAGACCCTCCAGAGCTTGCTCAACCGCTATGCGAACTCCATCGACTCAGGTGTCCCGGACGACGACTTCATCGCGACGGAACTTGCGAGCATCCGCAGCATCTACCGGAACACGTTCGAGCAGGGGATCGAACTCCTGAAGAAATGGGGTGACGCCTACATCGCGATGCTCCTCTCCGGAACGCTCGTCGCTATCATCATCATGATATCGGTGGCCATCTATGCTCCCGATGGGATCGAAGCGGCCCTGAACTCCTCCTACCTCATCATCATCTCCATATCGGTTTTCGGTCTCGTGATCATGTACCGGGCCGTCCCCGACGATCCTCGCACACACGGCCTTGCCGAGATCTGCTCCAGGGAGCAGGGCATCATCAGGAGATTGGAGCGCCTGATCGTGCCGATCACCATCGCAATCTCGCTGGTCCTCATCCTCATCGGCGCCAACGCCGGCACCATCTTCATGCTCGCCGGCCTGCTCCTGATGCCGCTCGGGGTTATCGGCTACATCGACGATGCCAATGTCATCAACCGGGACAACGACTTTTCCACGTTCATCCGGAACCTCGGGTCGGTCATGGGCGGAAAGGGCATCACCACCACCGACGCACTCCAGGAGGTGGACAAAAAGTCGCTCCTCCACCTGGAACCGTTCGTCAACTCGGTCTCGTCGAAGCTGAACCTCGGGCTCGATGAAGCCGGAAGCTGGAAGAAGTTCATCGGGGAGACCGGCAGTTACCTGATCTACAAGTACATGAACATCTTCCGGGATGCAGTGGCCCTCGGCGGGTCTCCCGACCAGATCGGAAAGATCGTCGGCTCTTCAATGCTCGAACAGGTGCTGCTCCGGAGGAAACGCGACATGATGGTGAAGGGCTTTGTCGTCCTGCTCGTGCCGATGCACGCGGCAATGGTCGCCATCTTCGTCTTCCTCTTCGAGATCCTTCTCTCCATGTCCCATGCCATAACGGATGTGATGAGCCACTTCGAGGAGACTTCGGCAGCCCTCGCGGGAGGAACGTCTTCGATCGGCGGTTCGATGGCAACATCCTTGAACATCTTCGTAAACTTCCCCGAGGACGTAATGCGAATGTACGTGGTAACGATCCTCTTAATGCTGACCGTTGCCAACATCTTTGCAGGAAAGATTGTCATGGGCGGCGACCGATACCTGTACTACTTCTTCGCAAGCCTGCTCTGTCTGGGCACCGGGATCATTTATATCGTTGCACCGATCATCGTGGACATATTCTTTTCTATTCCTGTACTTGTGGAGGTGTGATAGTGAGAGAAAACCTGCGTCGTCCGCTTCTGTTCCTGATCACCGTCGGTACAGGCTCCCTGATCATCGTCCTGGACGCTGCCGCCGAGGTCGTCATCGCAGGAACCGTGCTCGCGGGCTTTCTCGCGCTCGTCGTCACGGGGGCGCTCGACCTGCAAGAGCTGAGACCCTCAAGGATTCGCTCGGCGCTCCGGGAGCGAAAGGAGAAGAAACAATCGGAGACGAAACTGCCGGACGCAACGGTGGAGAAAGAGTCTTCAGGCCAGGAGCCGTCATCCGCCGGGCCCGGCCTCTCCGGTATGCTCGGGACGCTCACGGCATCGATCCGGGAGACGATCGCGCATGCCCGCGCCCCTGAAGGTGAGAAGAAGAACCGGCTCGAGAAGATCGATGCGATGCTTGATGGCGCAGTCGACGGCGCGGCCCCCGATCTGCCCGTAACCCCGAATGTCGGCGAGGATCCAGCCGATCCCCTTGCCTCGCTTGCGGACCTTGACTTCGACTCGCTCGAGGACTTCGACCTTGAGGGGGATATGTCCGATCCCGGGACGGCCTTTGGACCCGATCAGATCGCCCTGCTCACCGCAGAAGATACGGACGCCATATCCGAGATCCTCAAGGCGAATCAGAACGATATCGATGAACTCAACCTGCCGTCCGACATCGGTACTGCCTCTTCCCCGGCAGCAACGGATGGCCCTGAACTGCCCGGGGATACCGGCATGCCGGACATGAGCGCACTGAGCGAGGAACTCTCTGCACTCGACGAACTGGAGATCGGCGAGATCGAGATCGAGGGCGAAGAAGGAGAAGAAGAGGCTGATGCGGAAGAACCTGTCCCGGACGAGGAGATTCTTGAGGAGGAAGAGGAGGAGACGAAAGAAGATTTCGACATGATCTCCTTTGCATCCGGAGGCACGGTCGATGACGACCTGATCACCGCACTCAAGTCCGAAACCAAAAAGAAGAAGTACGTGGAGGATATCAGCCTGGTTCGTGAGTTGAAAGGAGAAAAATACCCTGCAAAAGACCTGGCAGCCGAGCTTGAGGAGATCCTTGCAGCGATGCAGGGAAAACGATGATGGGGTCCCGTGAAATACCAGTATGGGGAAGGTGACGAGGCGCAGATGAAATCAGTCCCGGCAAAGGTCGAACATGAAGGCAGGTGGGTCCCAACGAAAGTGGGTATCGGTGAGGACCGTTTCCGTATTGATGCTCCTCTAAAAGAAGAGATCCCCTACAAAACCGTGGTCAATCTCGAGGAGAAGAAGAACCAGATCATCGTCACCGCCGGAGCGGATGGAACGGCGACCTACCGTATCGCTTCGGTTGAGAAGGTTCTCTCGGTCTTAAAGAAGTTTATCATCACGCAGGCGAGCGCCTACCGGTTGAACGCGTTCTTCATGTCACCCGCAGTCCGCGGGGGTGTGCTCATCCACGACGCCCGGTGGGAGAAGGGAACGATCGCCGTCATGAAGACCGGTATCTGGTTCGTCAGCCAGGAGAAACAGGTCTGCATCCCTCTTGAGGACGTGGCCGGCATCGAACTCACATCCCGCGAGATCCAGGAGAAAGATCTCAACGTGGTGAAGATCGATCACTTAAGCGAGAACGACGTCGTGACGAGTTTCGTCCTCTGCCCGATGACGACGCTCCAGGTCCTCTACAATTTTCTCAAAGAGGCAACGCACGACACCGAGGTCAGCGAGGAGATTGATCCCCTGACGGGGCAGGTGGCCATGCTGGTCTACAGCGGGATGGACTCGAGCTCCATCGAGAACATGCTCAAACTCTCACACAGGGATCTCGACGCCATCTACGAAAAGCTCCTTGACATGAGGCTTGCCGAAGTGCTCTATGTCAGAAAAGAAGTGCAATTAACCGCAAAAGGCGTCAGATACATCTCAGAGTCGGTAAAATCTCAGAACGAATAAAAGCCTTATTTCTCAAAAACAATAAAGCATATATAACCTTTTCTCTAAATAAACAGTGAGTGGTGTTCGATGGGGAGAATTCTGATCGTCGATGATACAATGTTTATGAGAACGCTGCTGAAGAACATCCTCTTCTCCGGCGGGCACGACATCGTTGGTGAGGCAGCAGACGGGGTAGAGGCCCTTGCCAGATATCAGGAACTCAAGCCCGACCTCGTCACGATGGATATCGTCATGCCGAAGGTAAACGGGATCGAAGCGCTCAAGGCCATCAAAGCCGCCGACCCGTCGGCAAAGATCATTATGTGCACGGCGGTCGGCCAGGAGCAGATGGTCAAACTCGCCGTCAAGAGCGGTGCAAAAGGCTACATCGTTAAACCGTTCCAGGCGCCAAAAGTCCTCGAAGAAGTCAAGAACGTCCTCAGTGCGTGACCATGATACGGGTTCTGATCGTCGACGATTCGCTCTTTATCCGAACAATTCTCCGGGATCTGCTTAAAGACAGCCCGGATATCGAGGTCGTCGGGACAGCGGTCAACGGCATCGACGCCCTCGAAAAGATATCGGGCCTGAAACCCGACGTCATCACGCTGGATATCGAGATGCCGCGGATGGGCGGTCTCGAGGTGCTCGAAGCGCTCAGGAACGAGAACGCGAAACCGAAGGTGCTTGTCCTGAGCACGCTGACGTCCCGGCAGGCGGATATGACCCACCGGGCGCTTCGGCTCGGGGCGGATGACTTCATGCTCAAACCGAAGGATGTCCCGAACGTCAGAGGCATTGAGAGAGAACTTGTCCAGAAGATCAGAAACCTTGTCGCGTTCCCGACGATTGTAAAACCCACTGCAGTCCGGCAGCAGGCAGCGGATGCGATCGTGGTGATCGGCTCTTCTGCCGGAGGACCGCCGATGCTTGATACGCTCCTCTCCGCACTCCCGCCCGATCTGCCTGCCGCCGTCGTCGTCACCCAGCATATGCCCGAAGGGTTCACCGCATCGCTCGCTGAGCGCCTGAACCGGGTCTCGCCCCTGCCGGTGAAAGAGACCGGGAATGGTGAGAGCCTGCAGGCCGGAGCCGTCCTGATCGCAAAGGCCGGGTTTCACTCCGTCATCTCGGGGGTCGCTTCAGGCAGCGGGAGCGTCCACGGGCGCATCATTCACTCGACCGCTCCCCGCCTGCACGCGGTTCGGCCTGCCGTTGATACGACCTTCACCTCCGCAGCGCACGTATTCGGTCCGCGCACCGTCTCCGTGCTCCTCTCGGGGATGGGAAACGACGGCGGCGAAGGAACCCTTGCGGTGAAGGCCGCCGGCGGCACCACGATGGTATGCGCTGAAGAAGATTGTCTCGTATACGGGATGGCGCGATCCGCCCTTGCCAGGAACTGCGTCGATAAGGTGGTTCCTCTCGGGAGACTTGCACACGAGATAGCGAGAGCAGTCAGTCGGTTTGAGGTGAATCATGTTTGATGAAGAGGCATACCGGAAGCTGTTTGTTGAGGAGTCGCGGGAGAACCACGAGAACATCGTGAACAACCTCCTCGCCCTTGAGAACGGAGACGATCAGCAGACCGCCATCGATGAGATCTTCCGGTCCGCACACACGCTCAAGGGGATGTCTGCGTCGATGGGCTTTGATGCGATGGAGCACCTCTGCCATTCGATGGAAGACGTCTTCTCGCTCATCCGGAGCGGCCGGCGCGAGGTGACCGCATCCCTCACCGACCTTCTGCTCACCTGCACCGACGCGATCGAGGAGATGCTGGACGCTATCGAGGCGGGAGGAGTCCCGTCGGACGAGCAGTCCGGAAGCCTGGTGCATGAACTTCGGGCGTTTGCCGAAGAAGGGGAACCGGTCGATCAGAAAGCATCTTGCGATGCGGACCCGGAGCCGGCAGGGGAGGGTGATGGTCATCCGGTCTACACGTTAACCGTCGCCGTCGACCCGTCCAGCACCATGAAGGACGTCCGGGCCATGCTTCTCCTGCAGAACCTGGAGGAGATCGGGACGATCCTCTCGACGGTCCCCTCACGGGAACTCCTCGAGGACGGGAAATTCGACGGGCCGTTTGAGATTCTCATCGAGAGCGAGGCGGGGGAGGATGCGCTCAGGACAATTGCTTCCGGCACCGAGATCTCCCTTCTCGATCTCTCCTTCGCGCAGTCGGTGCCGGCGGTCATCCCGGTGATGACCGGGGATGCCCAACCTCCCGGGCAGATCCCGGAACCCCAGGTACAGCGGGCGGTAAAAGCCGAGAAGAACCGGGAGATCAAGAATATCCGCGTCGATATCCAGCGTCTCGACCGAATGATGAACCTGGTAGAGGATCTGGTGATCAACCGCGGGCGTCTCGAGCAGATCGCGAAGAGGCACGGCATCAAAGAGTTCGACGAGGCTCTGAACATGATCGGCCGTTCGGTCTCCGATCTTCAGAACCTTATGATGGGAATTCGGATGATGCCGCTCGAACGCATCTTCAACCGCCTTCCCCGGGTCGTGCGGGACGTCGCGAACCATGACGGGAAGGAAGTCGAGTTCTTCATTGAGGGCGGTGAGACTGAGCTCGATCGGGGTATGATGGACGGGCTTACCGACCCGCTTCTGCATATCATCCGAAACGCGGTGAACCACGGCATCGAGACGCCGGAGGTCCGTGCGGCGAGCGGTAAACCGCCGAAAGGGTCGCTCCGGCTGACCGCGCGGAGGGATAAGGACAACGTCATCATCGAGATCGAGGACGACGGTGCCGGCATCGATCCTGAGATACTCCGGAAGAAGGCTGTCAGCAAAGGCCTCATGACGCCTGAGGCAGCGGCGAACGCAACAAAAGATGAACTCGTCGGCCTGCTCTTCGAGCCCGGGTTCAGCACGGCCGAGACGGTCACCGACATCAGTGGGAGGGGTGTTGGACTCGATGTGGTCAAAAAGACGATCGAATCGCTCAAAGGGACGATCAAGGTGGAAACCGAATCCGGCAGGGGAACGAAGTTCGAGCTGGTGCTGCCCCCGACGATGGCGATCATCGATGTCATGATGGTGCATATCAACGGGATGCGGTGCGCCATCCCGATCAGCAACGTCGTCGAGGTGGCGCAGACACGAATGGAGGCGATTCACCGGATCGGCAACACCGAAGCGATCCTGCTCCGGGACCAGACCCTCCCCCTGCACCGCCTGGAGGAAATGTTCGGCCGGGCGGAGATGAGCGAAACACTGGTTGTGCTGCAGAATAACGACAGAAGGTGTTGTATTGCCGTCGATACCGTGGACGGTCAGCAGGAAGTGGTGGTGAAACCGCTCTCCCGGATTGCAGGCAACTGTCGCGGGATCAGCGGGATCACCATTCCGGGAGACGGCGATGTCGTGCCGGTACTCGACGTAAATACCATGGTTTAGGAGGGAGTTTTGATGGAGTTAGATCCGATTCACAAGGACGCGCTGGCTGAGTTTGGGAACATCGGTGCAGCGCACGCGGCAACGAGCCTGTCGCAGATGCTTATGAGCCCGGTTGAAATGACGGTGCCGGAGGTGCTGGCCATCGACATCGCCGAGTTGCACAATTATATCAGCAACGAGATATCCGCTGTGGTCGTCTTCCAGATCCAGGGAGAGATTGCAGACGGAGGCTATGTCGTCGTCAGCATGCCTCGGGAGACCATCATCCAGCTGACGAACCAGATGCTCGGCACTACCGATACCGACCGTGAGATCAACGAGATGGACCAGAGCGCCGCAATCGAGATCGGGAACATTATGATCTCAGCGTTCCTCGACGCGACTGCAGAACTGCTGGGTATCGTCATGTTGCCGTCTCCCCCGGCGCTGGCCATAGATATGGCGCATGCCGCCTTCGAATCCATCGTCGCGCAGGTCGCGAGCGACGTGAACGATGTCCTGATCTTCAACACCGAGCTCACGAGCGAAGCGCCGCCCGTCTACGGGAGCATATTCATGCTCCCGAACGTTGAACTCACGCAGCAATTATTCACGATGCTCGAACGCCTGATGGAACCGCTCGCATAACCAGCCTCCGGGATACCATGGAGAACAATTTTTTTGACGAAGAGGCGGGTGTAATCCTGGGTCTGGGCGAACTTCGGGTCGGTGCGTATCCGATGGGAACCATTGGGCTTGGTTCCTGCATCGCGCTCATCCTGCACGACCAGCGGAGGTCTCTTGCGGGGCTCGCCCACATCATGCTCCCGGAAAGCCGCGGGAACACCGAACGTCCCGGTAAGTTTGCGGATACCGCCATGAGCGTCCTCCTCGAGGAGATGGAAAATCTCGGAAGCGTGAAATGCTCAACCACCGCGATCGTCGTCGGCGGTGCAAGTATGTTTGAATTTTCGGCCAGTTCTCTGAATATCGGCGATAGAAACATTGCCGCGGTGAAGGACCAGCTTCACGAACAGAGGATCGGGATCGAGTATGAAGAGACCGGTGGAAAGGTTGGACGATCCGTGTACTACTGGCCGGAGGGGAAAGGCCGCCTCATCGTCAAGAGGGCGGACGGGACATGCATCGCGCTCTGATACTTTTTGTGGCCGCGGCATCCCTTTTCGTACCTCTCTCATCAGCTCTTTACGTCGAAGTGCCTGATTACAATTCAGGCATCGCATCCGCCGGCGTCCTTGATGCCATTAACGGTCGATACGGTGACGTGATCTTTGCGACCGATAACGGCATTTCTGTGTACACGGCAAACGGCACCTGGTATTCGGTCAATGCAAGGCTCCCCGGCGAGACGGCTTACGGCACGCTCGCGCCTCTTGAAACCATGGTGACCGCGATCGCCCTCGATGCAGAGGGGCACCTCTGGATAGGGTATCCGAACGGGCTGCAGGTCGGGGACGGAGAGGGGTACCGGGCAATCCAGGACCTGCAGTTCCTCAAGAACCGCAACATCAACTGCATCGCGCGGTGGGAGGACGAGATGTGGATCGCCACCGGGCGGGCGGGCCTCCACCGATACCGTGACGGTGATTGGACGTGGTATAAGCCTGCCGGGTCCGAAGGCCTCGGGTGCCATACCGTTGTGAGCATGGCGGTCGATGCCGCGAGCGATGCGCTCGTCATCGGGTCGGAGAGCGAAGGTATCCGGGTGCTCAAGGATCGGACGGGGGAGGTCCGCTTCGAGCAGGTCACGTATCGCAACGACACGCTTCACGGGATCTCCGGGGTGCGGGTCGATCCGTTCGGCGGCGTGTACCTCTTCAACCGCACGACGGTTCTCCACTATACCCCGGGTGCGGGGGTCACCCGGGTTCTCGGCGCCGGGAACCTGAGCAGGTTCCCGGTCACCATCAACGATATCGCGGCGACGTCCGGGGGGATGCTCTACATCGCGTCCGATAATGGCATATATGGATGGAATTCATCGGGCGTTGCCCTGCATATCACATCCGGAGACGGTATCCGCGCAAACATCGTCAAGAAACTCTTCGTCGACGCCGACGGGCGGTGCTGGTTCGTCGTCCCCGGGAACGTGGGCTACATCCCGCCGATGGCGGAGCCCGCGAGCCTCGATCTCTCCGGCGTCCCGGTGCAGCAGACGCCGGATGCAACAAAGACGCCCCTGCCTCTGACCCCGGTGCCGGCGGAGACACGCGGAGAGGCTGCCGGGCTGTTTGAGGGGGTTTGGGCTTTCTTTGAAGGGTTGATCGGCGCGGGGAGCCGTGGGTGAGGGGGGCTTGAGAGCGCGGAACAGGGGAAAGGTCGCCGGTTTTCTGGATACCATGGCAGAGCGCGGGCGTGTTTGGGCCGCCCTTTGGGTTAGTTAGGATTGGCTCTAGAAGGGTAGAAACGGCTCTGCTATCGGGAAATCACAATCTATCCTCCTTTTACGAGATTGACGGGTCGTTAGAGGCCCGGAAAAAACCCGATACACTGGACCGTGGGAGAATCGCCACGGGGGGGTGGGGACAGGGGAGGGGGGTCTCCCCC
>Ga0265294_10001848_pt1 | contig 28293 bp, 23 predicted proteins | sample MunlanPumphouse3_FD_192504 | JGI IMG/M metagenome (GOLD analysis project Ga0265294, IMG submission 192504) | Groundwater microbial communities from a municipal landfill in Southern Ontario, Canada - Pumphouse #3 | ecosystem: Environmental > Aquatic > Deep subsurface > Groundwater | place...
TATCAAAGATTTTATCAAAGGTATAAAAAACAATCTATTATATCCAATGGTTGAATTATTAGTTCCACAAGTTAATGCAATACACAACATAAGAGCTTGGAATATTGCTGCAATAGGTTCCATTGCTCTATTTTGTAATGATTTAAATTTATTTAATTTCTGTTATAACTCTGAATTCGGTATTAAAGCTCAATTAGATAAAGGTGTTAGTGAAGATGGTTTTTGGTTTGAAGGTTCAATTCTCTATAATTTCTTTCTTCTTGAAGGAATAACAAGTTTTATGCTGTTAAGTGAAGTTTATAATCATCCTTTTGAAGAAAAAGAAAAGTCAATTATAACTCAGATGCTAGTGAGAGCCTACATGTATTCCTTTGACAACGACATTCTTCCAAACCCAAATGATGGGTGGCCAAACCTTAACCTTAAAACTTTTAGTTATGTATATCATATGGCTTCTAGAGTATTTGGAGAAGACAGCAAAATTGGTAACATTACTAAGTTAATTGAAAACAAAAAAATTATAAGAACAAGCCTGCCACTTTCCCAGTCAATCTATAGTAAAAATGGAATTGCATTAGAAAGGCTATTATTTAATACAGACTTTAATTATTCCAAAACTACTAAAGTTGAAAGAAGTAATTACAATTATAAAAACAGTAATTTTGCAATGCTTAGAAATGATAAGTTAAACTTATTTATTAAATATGGTTTGAATGGACCAAGTCACGCCCATCCAGATATTCTTAATATTGAAGTTGCATATAAAGACACCTTGATTTCAAGAGATATTTCAAATGCTGGTTACAAATCAAATCTTTGTAATAAATGGCATAGAAAGACATTATGTCACAATACTGTAATTTGTGGTGGAGAAAATATCACTTCAAGATCTCCTGGGGTAGCAACACTTTTAAAAAACAAAATTATAGCTTTCCACAAAGATGTTTATGAAAAAATTGATTACAAAAGAGAATGTTTAATTCTGGAAAATGGATTTGAAGATACTTTCTATGTGAAATCAAATAATACAAAAACAAAAGACTTTATTTTTCATGTTGAATCTCAATTTAATTTTAATGGTGTTATAGAACACTTTAATAAAGTTGAAAATCTTGGCTATGAAGATAATGGATATCAATATCTAGAAGATATTGTCGAGCTTACTCAAAATGAAATTAAGCTTACAAACGGATCTTTAGAACTTTTTTTATCTTTTGTCCTTCCAGTAGATGGTAAATTCTACATGATGAAAACTATGGATAATCCTGTAACAACAAAAAGAATTAGTTTCTTAATAAGAAGTTATGAAAAGAATCCAATATTTAAAATGAAATTAAAATGTAAGGAGTTATAAAATGCAATCATATTTTTACAATTGTGATATTCCCTCCGAAATAGTAGGAAAAGGAATTAAAAGAAAAGTTCTTGCACATAACAAAGAACTTATGATTTGTGAGGTTGAATTCAATAAAGGTTCAATCGGAGAGTTGCATAAACATTTTCACTCTCAATGTACTTATATTGTTTCAGGTGTATTTGAATTCGATATAGATGGCGTTAAAAAAGTCATCAAAGCTGGTGATTCAACTTACAAACAACCGGAGGTCATGCATGGATGTGTTTGTCTAGAAAAAGGTAAGTTAATAGATATCTTCACCCCAATGAGAGAAGATTTTTTACCTATAAAATAATCAAAGGAGAGAATTATGGAAAAAATAGCATTAATTACTGGTGCAACAGATGGAATGGGTTTAGCCTGTGCTAAGTTATTTGGAAAAAACGGTTATACTGTTATCATCAATGGTATTGTTGATGAACAAGCAGTTGCAGTTCAAAAAGATTTAAATGATTTAGGAATCAAAAATGAATATTATCATTTTGATGTAACTAAAGAAAAAGAAATCAAAGCCGCTTTTGTTAAAATCAAAGCTAAGTACGATCACTTAGATGTATTAATTAATAACGCTGGTGGACTTGGTGGAAGAAAAAAATTTGAAGAAATGGATATGGAATTCTTTAGATTTGTTATGGCTCTTAACTTCGATAGTGCAGTATTTATTACAAAAGAATGTATCCCTCTATTAAAGAAAGGAACAAATGCAAGTATAATTAACTATGCAAGTAATGCTGCCTGGAATGGTGGTGGACCCGGTGCCGGTATTTATGGCGCAAGTAAAGCAGCTGTTGTTACAGCTACTCGTGCAATGGCAAAAGAACTAGCACCATTTAATATTAGAGTTAATGCCGTAAGTCCAGGAACAATTGATACTCACTTTCATGATAACATCAAAAAGACGAATCCTCAGGTATTTGAATCTTGGAAAAAGAATATTCTTTTAGGTAGATTTGGTCGTCCTGAAGAAGTTGCTTCTGTAATCAAATTCTTATGTAGTGAAGACGCTTCTTTCATTACAGGTGAAATTGTACAAATCAATGGTGGACAGGACTTCCTGTAAAGCTTAAGAGATTTAATCAGATAAGAATTTATTCTTGTCTGATTAAATAATTACATATTGTCCTTAATTAAATCAATAATTTCTCTAACCGCTCCATATCCTGCAGCTGCTTTTGTAATATATGCATTTTTGCGATTCTTCATAAAAGCTAAAACTGCTGGATGAGAATTCGGAGGACAAGCACAAAAGCCTACGGCTTCCATGCAATCCATATCATTTACATCATCCCCAATATAAAGCATCTCATCTAGCTTTATATTATATTTTAAAGAAATTTCTTTTAGCTTATCAACTTTTCCAGAAGGAATTCCTTGGTAAACTTCTTTAACATCAAGGTTTTCCATTCTGGAGGAAACAATTTTTGTATCAAGACCTGTAATAATAGCAGGTATTATATTTAATGTTGGAAGTATATTCTTAATACCATAACCATCTCTAGCAAAGAAAGCTTTCAGCAATTCACCATTTTCACCTTGATAGATTTTCCCATCAGTCAAAGTTCCATCAACATCCATAACAAGCATTTTTATATTTTTCATTATATATTTCCTATTTTTTTATTTATTTATAACAGAAAAACCTTTTAAAATAAATAGAAGCGTAAAATTAGTAAATATTAAAGTTGATTTTACCCCTTAAAAATGTTTTTATTAATTTATGAAAAGTATTGAAACCAAGTTATTTGAATATAAGGATGAAAAATATAAAGTTTTTACAGCTAAATTAAATCCCGCTGTAAATCTTGATAAGATTATAGGCATAAGACTACCAAATTTAAGAAAAATTGCAAAAGGACTTTCGCCGGAAGAAAAAGAATATATTCTAAATAATACCCCTCATAAGTATTTAGAAGAAAACTTTCTGCATTCTTTCATAATAAGTTCGTTTAAAGATTGGAATCAAGCTCTAGAAGCTACAAACCTTTTTCTTCCACTTATCGACAATTGGGCAGTCTGCGATACATTTGACCCAAAAATCTTTATTTCTAGACCTAAGGAATTTGAAAAGATAATTAAAAATGCCTATCTTAAAAGTGAAAATACTTACACCATAAGATTTGCCACAGTAATGTTAATGCGTTACTTTCTTGAAGATAATTTTTCAATTGAACATTTTATTTGGCTAAATGATGTTAAAAATGATGATTACTATGTTAAAATGGCTATTTCTTGGTATTATAGTACAGCTCTTATAAAACAATGGGACAAAACAATAATAATCTTTGAAAACAAAAACCTAGAATCAAAATGGATTCATAATAAGTCTATTCAAAAGGCAATTGAATCTTTTAGAATTTCTAAAGAAAAAAAAGATTATCTTAGAAGCTTAAAAATTAAATAGATTCAAGAATAAAAACTCCCTTGTCAGTACCAACACGCGGTACAGGATTTTTAAACATCCCCATTTTTGCGAGTCCATCGCCATCAAGAATAAACCAAATCTCTTTTTTCCCAGTTTCTTTGTTTACCATAAATTTATAAGTAGTAATTGTGTTTACCTTAAAAGCAAAACTTTTAGTCTTAACTTCAATTGAATATTCATTGGGTTTAATATTTATCTCTGAGCAATAAAAAGTGGACGGGGTTAAAGATGTAGTGTTAAAACTTAAGGCATTTTTTCGATAAGTTTCAGAAACTTTGTTATTATCCTTGTACTCAAAAGTCGGATACTCTCCCTTTTCATTTAGATTTACCAAAGGAAAAATTCTAAATTCTTTTTTATCAAAGCCTTCAATTACCTCATAAATATTATAGAAAACCCCTCCTATAAAGGAAAGTTGTTCAGCTTTCTCAACATAAAACGTTAATTCCGTACAACGCCCTTTATTTGTATTATCAGAGGTATTAGTCCATCGATAAAAACCTTGCCAAGAAGTCGTAGTACAATTAATATTTTCTTTTTTACCACTAAGGCTGACAATTTGAAAGTTATATTCAGTTTCAGGCCAAAGATTATCAATCTCTATTTTACCATAATCAAACTTTGAATTACATAAAATATTATTGCAATAAACTTTACCTTCCTTTAAATCAGAACTAATATAAATCCTATCAGGTTCAACGTTCTCAATAGAAATTGCAAAAGCAAGAGAAATATTTAGGGAAAATAAAATTAAACAAAATATTATTTTTTTCATAATTTTATATTAACTTCATTTGATGTTTATAAATAGAGAAATTTCCACTTGAAATAAAGGAAAAAGAACAAACAATAAAAATTAATATAGGGTTAGTAAATCCAAAAACTTCAAAAGCCATTAAAGTTCCAACCAGAGGAAGTTTACTTGAACCACTCAAAACTCCGACACAACCAAACATAGCAAGAGTAGCTGCTGGAATTGGAAGAAAAGCTGCTAATGGTCTAAAAGCTGCTGCTCCTATTACTAAAGCAGGAACAACCTCTCCTCCTGTAAACCCACAGGCTGTTGCCATTGAAGTAAGAAGAATCTTTAGAATAAAAGAATACCAGGTTGAATCACTAAAGAGTTCAAGGCCGAAACCATTATACCAACTTTCCCCTGTTAACAGCTGAATTCCAACTGCAAAAACAGTTAAAACTAAACTTGAAATTAAAACCTTTTTGTACTCATTTTTAGAAATCTTTTTTGACAATCTTGAAAATATATGAGTTGAAAAAATAAAAAGTCTCCCAATAAATCCAGCCACAATTCCAAGGAACATACATAAAACCAACATTGGAACGGTGATCTCAACACTTGAAATAAAGGGTATTGCAATAACAGGAATCCCTAAATAACTGGCAACATAACAAGAAGTAACATTACAAGAAAGACAAGGAATCCAAGATTCAAATCTATTGTTTGTAGGGCAAGCAACGTGAAGGCCAAACATAGTACCGGTTATAGGAGCATTAAACAAAGCTCCAAAAGCAGCTCCAGCTCCTACTATTAGCCAAGTTTCCATTTCCTTCGGATCGTATTTTTTTCTAAAAATTCTTCGTTCCAAATCTGCTTGAAAACAAGCAAGAGATGTACCAATTTGTACCCCGGCTCCTTCTTTGCCATTTGATCCACCGACTAGGTGCGTTATTAAAGTTGTAATAAAAACAATCGGTCCCAATAAAGGAGAAATACCTTTATTGTCTGTGGCCCAATCTGATTTTACGGTTATTCTTCCAGGATTAATTTTTGACAACACCTGTTCATTTATTATATCTAAAGCCAAATCTCCAGACTTGCGAAACCCTTTGCCCTTAATATTATAAATCCAAGCAATTAAAAGAGCCCCTAACGGAATAAAAAGAAGAACAAAAAAATGTTCTGTTCTAATTTTATTCATGAATACTACAGCCATACTAAGAATATAGCAACAAATTCCAATCATGGTACCAAGTACCACTCCTCTTCCTATCCAAATCAAGCTTGATATATATAAGTCTTTTCGATTATCTCTCATTACCCCATTCCCAATCAAATATCATAACCTTATTATATAAGTTCTTCAACCTAATCATTTAAAAAACTTGGAAAGCTCAATAAAAGATGCTTCCTGTTTTTTAGAATTGATAATAAAAGAATCATTCTTTACTTCTCCAAGTACACTATTTAATTCTTTTTCATTTCTATAGGTAATAGTTCTATAAAAATTTTCGTAATCTTTTACTTTTGTAAGTCTTACCTGCTCTGTTATTTGGGAACGAATTCTCAAAGCACTTTCTAGAAGTTGATCTTTTTGATCTTCAATATCTATTTGTTCAGCTACTTCACAAAGAGAAAGATAGCCGTCTATGGCCTTATCCTCAGGATAAAAGCCTTCCCATTTTTTATATTCTTCATGAACAGAATTCCAATTATTTATTTCTTGATTACAAACTTTCTCAAAAAGCTTTTCTACTCTTTTATGAGGAACAAGTTGTCCGCCAATATTTTCCCAACTTATTTTTCCAATTTTCTCAAAATAATCATAAAAACTTGGTTTATCTTCTCCAAAATCAACCAAAGATGAGACGGAAACATTTTTCTTTAAATCAGCAAGCTTTAACCCAGTATTTTTGCACCAAATACTGCATTCTCTTACTCCATAATAAATCAACATTTCCCTATAAGCGTTAAAGGATTGCACCACTTTTCTAACTAAAACAGGCGTTGCTGAACTTTCAACGTGTTCTCCAAACACTTCAAATTCTTCCACTAGTTCAGGTTTTTTAGTAATCATTGCCTTTCCAAAATTTGCCAGTAAACAAGCCAGTTCTTTTTCTTTTTCTGAAGAAGTATTCCAAGCTTTAGCCTCAATTCTATCCTTGGTTTTTAAAAGATCTTTAACTGAAAAAGTTCTTAAAAACTCTGCTTCTTTTAAATCATTAATTTGAGATTTCCAATGATTTTCATTATATTTTCTTAAGTAACTCTTTGCTGTCCAAAGAGAAATTAAAAATAAAGCCTTTCTCACTTCATTTATAGTATCAGGAGCAAGATATTCAGTTTCAAAAACCTGTTTTGGAGCTTTTCGTTTATCACGCACTCCATATTTCCAACTATTTCTTTCCAGAGCATACATATTGTACATCCACCAATAACCACCTAGTATTTCCCTTCTGTAATCACAGGTATTATCAGCTAATAGTGAGAAAGGTAACTCTACATTAAGTTCATGGGGATAGTTTCCTTTAGTAATTAAAACATAGCTTGCAAACCGACAGTTATGTTTAAGAGTACTCGATAAGGCAGGCCAAAATCCTCTTCCCGCTACTATTTCTCCGTCATTTCCTCTACTGTTATGGTTTGATCCTATATTTGCCCCAGCTGCCATATTTGATTGTCCTTTTATTAAGCTTGCAATCAAAAAAGAATTATTATGATGTTGTTCATGTCCAGCATAAATTAAATTATTTAAGACTTCACAACAAGAAATAGTGGAATTATCACCTAAAATTGAATGTATAAGTCTGGCTCCATATTTTAAGTTGCAGTTATCTCCCATTACAAATTTAATAGCTTTACAACCATAGAAAATTCTAGAACCTGAGCCAACTATTCCATTAACAATTTCAACCCCTTCTCCAATTTGAACTGGTTCTTCGACAGTCGAAAGAAAGCTAACATTTTTTATTTTATTGGCGCATTTCACATAACATGCAGGACCAAAATATGCGTCTTTTATAATGCCACAGCCCTTTATCACACAATCATGTTCAATTACTCCATAATAACCACGACGTTTATCACAGATTAAATAATTAAAAGAGGAAAAACGTTCCATAAGTTTTTCATTTTCTCTATAAGTTGCCCAAAGATAAGCATCTCCAGTGGTCATAGAAGCAAAAGGTGAAACACTTCTTCCTCCCTTTTCATTCATTATATCAATCCAAACTCTTACCCCTTCGTCTTCACCTTCTTTCACCACTCCATTTCCAAATTTACTATGATTTGTAGTTTGAAGTTCATTTATTTCACTTAGAATACAATTATCCTGGATAATATAGTGACTTATATATCTACAGCCATTAATGGCACAATGGCTACCTATATCACAGGAAATAAAAACAGAATTATAAAGACCTTCTTCTTGTTCAAAATCATGAAAGCAAAGGATGTTTTTCTCAAGTTTTCCAATTCTTACTAGTCCATAAAAGCGATTTCCAACTACCAAAGAAGAATCAAAATCATCTTGAACCAAAACCAAATCCCAATTATCGGAGTAATTACTCTGCATTTTAAAATCTTTAATTTCGGATTCAGTTAGCTTCCTAAATTTCTTTGGATTTTGTTCTTTTCTTAAATAAAACTCATCCTTTCCTTCTGGGATAAATTCTTTTTTAATAAAACCCAACCCAAAATCTTCTCTTTTTTTTGATTCTACCATAATTTTTCCTTTATTAATTTTCCGTTATATAACCTGATCAATCAAAGATAACGCCCTCATAATTGTTTTGTCCATATCGAAATAGCTATACTCTGCAAGCCTTCCACCAATAATAAGCTTATCTTCATTTTTTGCAAGTTTTACATATTTTGAATAAAGCTCAGTATTTTTTTGATCGTTAACAGGATAATAAGGCTCTCCCGTCTTTTTATAATCATAAGGCATTTCATAACTTATCCAAGTTACTGGGTCATTATAATGAGTAGCTGAGGTTTCAAAATGCTTATGTTCAATAATCCTTGTATATGGGATTTCTCTTTCTGTAAAATTCATTACTGATACACCTTGGAAATTTTGTTTATCAATTTTCTTTAATTCAAACTTTTCGCTTCTGTAGTCAAGATGTCCTAAACTAAAATCAAAATATGAATCAAGAGTTCCAGTGTAAATTACCTTATTGGCCATATCCATTAATTGTCTTCGAACCTTGAAGTCCTCATTAAAATCTACGCCAAGACGTACTTCTGTTCCTTCAAGTAATTTCTTTATTAGAGGATTATAACCACCTACAGGAATACCTTGATAATTATCATTGAAATAGTTATTGTCGTATCTCATACGAACAGGAAGACGTTTGATAATAAAACTTGGAAGTTCCCTGCAACTTTTACCCCATTGTTTTTCAGTATAACCTTTGATTAATTTTTCATAAATATCTCTACCAACCAAACTAATAGCTTGATCTTCAAGATTTTTAATTTCTCCCTTAAAGGCACCTTTTTCATTTTTAAGTTTTTCTTCTACCTCTTCAGGAGTCTTTGTTCCCCACATTTGATAAAAGGTATTCATATTAAAAGGAAGATTATAGAGGTTTCCTTTATAATTTGCTATTGGAGAATTAATATAATTATTAAAAGGAACTAACTCGTTTACATAGTCCCATACAGCTTTTTGACTAGTATGAAATATATGAGCACCATATTCATGAACCCAAATATTATCTCTATTCTTACAATAAAGATTACCTCCAGTTTGAAACCTACGGTCTAACACTAGACATCTTTTTCCTCTTTTTTTTGCCTCAAAAGCAAATACTGAACCAAATAATCCAGAACCAACTATTAAAAAATCATACTTCATATCAACCTCGTTTTTGTTCAATTTCTATCAGGCTTTCACTAATAGCTCGGGAAATAACATGCCATTTTATTGAATATTTTCCATTTTCAGTAAAATGAAAGCACCTACTATGACCATTTCTGTAAGGAAGCTCAATGTGTTGCCCCATTTTCATTATTGCCACCGGAACTTCTTCTTTGCTATCTTTTTCAATTAAAGATTCTCCTTTGAAAGATCCAGAATAAGTCCATCCACTATCATCCACCATTATAACCCCACTTCCTGCTTTTACATACCCATCATTTTCTTTAATATCAACATAGTAGTCAACTTTGTCTGTAAAACTGTAATGCCCTTTATTTATAATCTTTAGATACTTCTCTAACTGCCAGTCATACCAAAGAATATAGTTTTCAAAAGCCCATGGCTTTCCTTGATTTTCCGCATCATAAATAAAACGAAAATTGTCATCAATAGTAGTTTTGAAATCACATTTATTACACCAAATATCATTTCCTTCAGCCTTAAGAGAAAACTCTTCACCACATTTTGGACATACAAATAGTAAATCGTCAATTCCTTCTGCTTTATGATTACCTTTGATTTTAAAACCTCTTTCTTTTTGGAATTCAAAATCATCATAAGTTAAAGCTGCAACCAGTTTCTGGTAAATCTCAACCTTAGTGTAATCGTCTAATTCTTCTGCTTTAAACAATGGTTTCATTTCCATTTCCACAAGGCCTTTGGAGTTAATTTTCTGCCACTTTCCACAACCCAATCCGGCACCTTTAATAGTTGCAGAATAAACATTTACTTTTAAATTTTCAATTATTTTTACAATTGCTGGGCTTATATAACAAAGATGTCCATTAGCATATACAGTACCTTCTGGAGCTATATAAATTATTCCTTTATTTTTCTTTAAAACATAGCGAATTTTTCTCATTGCATTAATATCTGTAGCAAATTGAAGCTTTGGAATTGCTCCAATATATCTTAACCAAGGCCGTAGTTTCTTAAAAGTAAACCAATAGTAGGTTGAAAGAAAATTAATTCTTTTAGGCCAAACGGCAGTTTCTATGAATTTATAATCATGATTTGAAGAGTGATTTGACAAAATTAAAGCAGGTTTTTCAATTTTACATCTTTTTACTTTCAAATTAAATTTCAACCTAGTTTTAATTCCAACATAAAGTCCTGCAACAAAATATAGCCATAAAGCAGGTTTTTTTTGAAAATCGGGATCTTTTGCAAGCACTTTAATAAGTTCTGCATCTATTAAAGGATTAACTATTCCCTTTTTATTATTCTCGAGGAATTTAAAATATTTTTTTAGAATCCTCCCTTTTAAAGGATAGCGAAAAGCATTATAAATAACAAACCCCATAATAATTATTAAAACTAAGGATAAGTAAATCAAGACTTCTATGTTCATCTTTCCTTGAAGTAATGCTGATAAATCCACCGTTAAACTGATTATATAAATTGAAATTAAAATACCAATTACAAAAGAAAACTTCGCAATAATTAAAGTCAAGGAAGAAAAAAGTCCTTCATGATGTTCCTTTTTCCAAGCTAAATTAAAGATATTAACAGCATCAATGGATGAACTGTCTGTCAAAAAACAAAGACCACTAAAACCAAAAGACCATAGTACCAAAACTAAATTACCTAAAATACTGCTATTAACAGTTAAATTAGGAACCAAAACCGCCATTATTATAACCGCAGAAGCGGATAAAACTAAACCTTTTTTTAAAGAAAATGACTTTGCAAAAAACCACCAAAAAAAAGTAAAAACAAAAAAAGAAATAATTATTCTTAAAATTATTGAATAAGAAACCAAAGATGAAAAATTGAAAATTGAAATAATAATTAGTTCAACAATTGCCAAAGCCAGCGAAATATATCTTAAAACCTGAAGGACCATATAACTACGAGAAAGTTTTATTTTAAAAGGGCTTAAAAGACCAAGTCTTTTATCATAATTATTTGATGAAACAGTTAAGACTTCTTTTTCTATCACAAAAAAGGCGGGGAAAAGAACCGCGACTAATAGACAAAAAATAATTATATCAAAGTAATTTTTATTTTGGAGAATTCCACTTTCAATTAATAATAACAAAAATAAAATATTGGCGATAAGTCTAAAAAAAACATAACCAAAACTATTCTTTTGATTAGAAAAGATTTTTAACCCTAGCTTATAATAAGCATTGTAAATAAGTCCAATACTTATTGAAAAAAGACCAAAAACAATAAAACTAACCACTAAAAAAATAAGTTCATTATTAAATAAAGGAAGATGGAACATAATTTCTGCCAAAATGGCCATTAGCAAAGCTCCAAAAATCATCACATTTTTACTTTTAATTTTAAAATTGTCGAAATAGACCCCAGTTATTCCTAGAGTCAAAATTTCTAAAATAAAACCAAATACTACCAAAATTGAAATTGTTTTAACTCCAATTTGCAAATCAATGTAAAGATGAATCAGAAATAAAATTGAAACAGGGCAAAAAAGCCTTCCTCCACTAAAACCACCAAGACCGTAGCAGATTCTGTTTATATTCTCTTTTTTCACTACTAGTTCCTTTTATCATAACCTTCTATATATTCCATGGTTTCCGCTATTCTATACAAAGTTTTACAAACAGGGACTTGAATTGAATATTTTTTAGCTTTCTCGACAATTGTAAGAGTAAAGAAAGCATTCTCACTTTTTCTTCCTGCTTCAAAATCTTGAAACATAGAAGTTTTACCTTTAAAAGGAAGCTTGGCTATGGTTTGTTTTATTTGCTCTAAATGTTCATCTAAAATAAAAACACCTTCTTTTTTTGCAACTAATTGTACCTCTTTTAATACATCATTTGTCAAAGCTGATAGAGGTTTACAGTCATCAAAGAAACCATAACCAGCTCTACAGATTGCTGATAAAGTATTATAAGCAGTATTTAAAGCAAATTTTTTCCACATTTCTAGTAATATGTCCTCAGGAACAAGATACTTAATTCCTGAAAGAGAGAAAAGTTTTTCAATAGCTTTTATCCTAGGAGATACTTTATTATCTTTTTCTCCGAATATTATTTTCCCTTCAGAGGTACAAGTAATTCTATTTTTTACATGTTCACTGTTAAGGCCCATAGCGAAAGAATATAAAACTTTTTCTTCACTATAAGCTTCAGCAATCATTTGCTCACTTACTAAGCCATTTAATAGGCTCATTATTGTGGTATTTTTACCAACAAAACCTTTTAGGTCTTCAATAACAGATTTAAGCTGAAGATTTTTTGTAGCTATTATTACCAAATCTACTGGATTTCTAGAATTATTAGAGTAATTAAAATCAAGTCTTTCCGAATTTAAAAAGAGTCCTTCTTTTTCATATCTATCTTTTCTTTCACCATCTGAGAAAATAATTAAATTTTCTTTATTTATTACTTTAGTTAACCTTGAAGCATAAATAGCACCAACAGCGCCTACTCCAAAGAATGCAACAGTTTTAATTTCCATGTTATTTACCTTTACCTACACCTTCCATAGGATCGTCTTCTGGTTCACCTTTAAATACTTTTCCCATAAAAATGAAAGCCAATAACATCATTAAAGCTGCAAAAAGGAAAATACTTCCATAACCAAACCCATCACTTAAGAATCCAGTAATTGGAGGAGCTATAATACTAGCCAACTGACTAAAGAAATAATAAAGGCCCGTAAAAATTCCAATAGTTTCATAGCTTGCCATCTGCCAAAGCATTGGGAAAGAGTTAGTTACAATTGAAACCCAGAAAATTCCAAAACAGAATAATAGGAGCCAGAATAATATCAATTGTATATTAATAGGATTTGCTTTATTGAAATTCCAATTAAGTGTAACTTGATCGCCAAATACAGTTGCACTTAAATCCAATTTTATCCCGTCACTATTTTCTATTGAAGAACTAGTTTCGATTTCACCCTCAAGTTTTCCTTTTTCATTGATATTAAATTTAACTTCATCACTGGTAAACAAAAGATTCCCTTCATCATCCAATAAACTTACTTTATATGAATAAAGAGCTTTTTCTTCTGCAAGTGAATCAACTTCTTTTATTGTCTTGGAATTTATTATTTCTTCTTTCCCATTGATAGTTCTGCTAATTTCAAAGTTCTTATCATAACCAAGAGTTGCAAAGTTTCTCGGAGTAACAACAACACTATGAACAAATAGCCCACAAAGAATTACCATCAAAGCAATTAATGCAGCTCTAATAGTTTTTTTTCGACCATGACTATGAGCAAATTTACCAGAAGGAATTGCAAAACATGCATAGGCAATACCAACCATTCCAGCTGCTAGACTAGCAGTTCCACTACTAGTTCCCATGATTTCTTTAGAGTATTTCCCTAAGAATGGAAGAGCTCCTTGATAACCTAAGAACCAACATAAAAGGCTTAAAAGTATGAACAGTGCACTTTTATCTTTCTGTGAGAAAACAAATTTAATTGACTTTATAACTGGTGGCGTATCTTCAGCTTTATTTTCATTGTATTTTTTTGGATCTTCTTTTACAAAGAAAAATAGAAGAAGAACAGCAACAATTACCAATATGGTAGAAACTGGAAAAGCTAAAACATCTTTTCCAATATGAAGAGATCCAAGATTTAATTCAACATCCATCAATCTAGCCAAAAGTACAGTACCAACAATGGTAGCTATTCCGCCCATTGTATTAATAACTCCATTTGCTTCACTTCTTAAATCTCCAGGAATAATATCTGGCATCAAAGCAACAACTGGACCTCGAACTGCCTGTTTAAACAAGTTCAAAATACAAATTATAATTATTAATAAAATAAGAGTTTGTCCGGAAGCCCAAGGAATTAATCCAAAGGCAACTGCAGCTATTGGTAAACAAATAATAATATAAGGCATTCTTCGCCCAATTTTTGTTCGAGTTCTATCACTTAAAGCTGCAAAAACAGGTATTAAGAAAATGGCCAAAACATTATCTAAGGTCATGACTGTTCCGATCACACCATTTGAATTAATAAATTTTCCAAGAAAAATAGGTACATAAGTATCATAAAGAGGATCCATTAATCCCATTGTGAAAAATCCAAGTCCAATTAAAAAGGTAATTCCATAATAACCTTTTAGATTACGTTTTTCTTTAGCTTCCTGTTTCATCATATGCCCCTTATTGCAATATAAACCAATAATAGCACATCAAATCAAACTTTTAAACATAAAAATTTATTTTTAACAGTTTCTTGACATTAAAAAAGTAAGCGATAATTAGTGTCAATTATTTTATAATTTTGAGGCCTATTTAATAAGTTTTCTAGTTTTTTTGGAACTTTGATTTTCTTCAATTAAAGGCTCTACAATAGTTTTGAATTTTGCAGAATTTGCCGTTGAAACAATTATTGTAGGTTCATTTAAATTTCTTTTCTCTCTAACAAATTTAGAAAAAATTAAAAGACTTCGTTTATAAATGTAACAGTTTTTAAAATATGGATAAAAATTACGCTTATTTGATTTATTGGTTATATATAAGCGAATTAAGGCAATTTATACTTGTAGTATGTTGAAATTTGTTTTAAAAGGGAGAAAAAATGACTAATGATTTAAAAAAAAGCCTTGAAGCCTATGGAATTAAAAAAATAATTCCTTATCTTCAGAAGGACCCAGAAAAAAATTTTATTAAAGTAGTTGAATGGGTACAAAAGCACGACAAAAAGGGTGTTATCAAAACTCAAACCGATGGAATCAAGACTTATTTAAGTGATCCTAATGGCAACTGGTACAAACTAATCATGAGTATATTAAGAGACACCGATAGTAAAGTACTTGCAACTATTTTTACGAATCTTATTGTAAATGTCTTTTTATTAGGAGGGGAAAAAGAAATTGAATATTCAAAAAAGTATAATTGTAATATACCCCAAGCAATTTTAATGGATCCAACTAGTGCTTGTAACCTTCATTGTTTAGGTTGTTGGGCCGCTGATTATGGTAACAAACTTAATATGGATTACGACTGTCTGAATAATATTATTGAACAAGGCACAAAACTTGGAACATATTTTTATATTTACTCAGGTGGAGAACCTTTGGTAAGAAAAGCTGATATTATTAAATTATGTGAAGAACACCCTGATTGTGAGTTTTTAGCGTTTACAAACGGAACTTTAATTGATGAAAAATTCGCCGATGATATGCTAAGGGTTAAAAATTTTATTCCTGCAATTAGTATTGAAGGCTATGAAGAATCAACAGACTTTAGGAGAGGTAAAGGAACTTTCCAAGCAGTAATGAGAGCTATGGATATTCTAAAGGCGAAAAAACTTCTATTTGGTGCTTCTCTATGTTACACAAGCAAAAATACGGAAACTATTGGAAGCCCTGAATATTTTGATTTCTTAATTGAAAAGGGATGTAGATTTGCTTGGTTCTTCACTTATATTCCAGTTGGGGTAAATGCAAAACCTGAATTAATGGTAAGTGCTAAACAAAGAGAGGATATGTATCACAAACTACGTTCTTATAGAGGTAGTAAATCTCTATTCACAATGGATTTCTGGAATGACGGTGAATTTGTAAAGGGTTGTATTGCTGGTGGTCGTACCTACTTACACATAAATGCTGGTGGAGATATCGAGCCTTGTGCATTCATTCATTACAGTGATTCAAATATTCATCAAGATACTCTTCTTGAAGCTTATCAAAAACCTTTATTTCAGGCATACCGAAAAAATCAACCTTTCAACTGTAATCATTTAAGACCTTGTCCATTACTAGATAATAATGGAGCACTCGCAAAAATGGTTGATGAAAGTGGAGCACATTCTACAGATTTTGAGTCACCTGAAGATGTACATGATCTTTGTGCTAAATGCAAGAAAGCTGCTGATGATTGGAAAGTTGTAGCCGATAAACTTTGGGAAAAAGACCACCCTTTACAAGCATCTCCAACTAAAAAAAAATAAGTTATAAATATTATATTTTAGAAGAATTAAAAGAGCAGACGGTAATCAGTATCAATTATTTTGTAATTTTGAGGTCTATTTAATAAGTTTTCTAGGTTTTCTGGAACTTTGATTTTCTTACCAATTAAAGGTTCTACAATAGTTTCAAATTTTGCAGGATGCGCAGTTGAAACAATTATTGAAGGCTCTTTTAAGTTTCTTTTCTCTCTAACAAATTCTGCACAGGCAGTATGAGGACACATTATATATCCTGTTCTTTTTTCTGTATTTTTTATAGTTTTTTTTATATTTTCATCACTCACACTTAAAGCACTTACATAATTACTAAATTTTACAAAATCATCAAATAAATAAAAAAGCCTTTCCATATTACTTGGATCGCCAACATCCATTGCATTAGCTAGGGTAGCAACACTTTGCTTTTTTTCATATTTTCCGCTTTTAAGGTAGTCACAAATTGTTGTATTAGAATTGACAGCTAAGCCTATTTTTTCAATTGGAGCACCCATTAACATTGCCCAGTAAGCCGCAGTACAATTTCCAGCATTTCCACTTGGAATAATAAAATTAGACTTACTACTATTATCACCAAAAAGTTGTAAACGTTTATTAACATAACAAGCATACACATAGTAAACTACTTGAGGTAAAAGTCTTCCAATATTGATACTATTTGCACTTGATAGTTTTTCATTTTCTAAGGCTGCATCCATAAAAGCATCTTTTACCATTTTCTGGCAATCATCAAAGCTTCCTTTTACTTCAAAAGATGAAATATTACCATCATAACAAGTAAGCTGAGCCTTTTGTCTTTCACTTACTCTACCTTGAGGATAAAGAACTTTAACCTTTAGATTCTTCCGCCCATAAAAAGCTGCTGCTACTGCTCCACCAGTATCTCCACTGGTTGCTACTAAGATGGTTCTTTTTTCACCTCTTAGAGAAAGGAGCTTTTCCATAGAAATAGCTAAAAATCTAGCACCAAAATCTTTAAAAGCACAAGTCGGTCCATGAAACAATTCAAGAACCACACAGTTTTCTTCAGTTTTTACTAAATTAACATCAAAATTAAAGGCTTCATAACAAATTTCTGCCAAATAAGGCATTAGTTCATCACCTTCAAAAAAGGGTGCTAAAACTTCAAAAGCCAATTCAACATAACTTGAGGCCATACCTACTGCACTAGAGTTCAAACTTGGAAGAACTTCTGGAACATAAAGACCCCCATCTGGGGCTAATCCTTTTAAAATTGCTTCACTACAACTGACGGCAGGACTTTTTCCTCTGGTACTAATAAATTTCATAAATAATCCTTTTTTCTATAAGATTCTACTGATATCACTCATAAGGCCACTTACGGTAACCCCGGCTCCGGCTCCTTTGCCTTTGATAGAAAGTCCACTATCCTTGTATTCTTCAGTGTATATCACCACAAGATTGTCTGTTCCACTGGAAAGGGCAAAAGGAGAATTTTTATCAAACGACTTAAGTCCAGCACTTAACACTCCATTTTTATCTACCATTCCTACATACCTTAGAACTTTTTCTTGACTTTTAGCTTCATCCAATTTCTTTTTTAAAGGTTCATCAAGTTCACTAATTCTATCTAAAAATTCTTTTAAATCAACTTTTGCTAACTCTTGGTTAAAAAGAACATCACTAGAAAAATCTTCCAGTCCTTTTTCAAGGCCCATTAATCGTGAAAGAATTACTACTTTTCTAGCCACATCTAACCCTGCTAAATCAATCCTTGGGTCGGGTTCAGTATAACCCATTTTCTTTGCTGAAAGAACCAGTTCTCCAAAACTTTTAACCCCATCATACTCATTAAAGAGCCAAGCTAAGGTTCCACTGAAAATTCCTTCAATTTTAACTATTTTTTCACCTGAATTTTTCAAATCCCACAAAGCATGAATCAAAGGTAAGCCAGCTCCGACTGTAGCTTCATAACCAAAATAACAATCATTTTCTTCACAGAGATTAAACATATTCTTATATTCATCAAGAGGACAACAAAGTCCTATTTTATTGGCAGTAATAATATTAATCTTACTTGCAAACATTTTAGGATAAATCTTTGGTATTACTGTACTTGCTGTACAATCAATCAAGGCAATTTTTTCATATTCTCTTAGATTCTTTATTTTAGATTGAATTTCTTCCAGAGACAAAGCTTCTCCCTTTAGCGTAAATTCTTCTCTCCAGGTATCTAAATTTATTCCTTGTTTATTATAAAGACATTTCTTACTGTTTGCTATTAAAGCAACTTTAATTTTTTTCCGGTTATTTTTGTTAAACTCTTTAACTCTTGAAAGTAGTTCGCTTCCAATTTGACCAGGTCCAAATAAGGCTAAAGTTAAACCTTCGTTTATTTCTCTTTTAAAAGAATTCATATTTTCTTTTTGTTTATTTTCAAATGCAGTTACTAAAGATCTTAAGGCAAGACCAACTTCTTCTTCACTTAAAACCACACTTAAATTTCTTTCGTTTGAGCCTTGAGCAATTGCTTTAATGTTGACACCTGCATTTCCCAGAGCACTGAAAATCAATCCACTTACTCCTACACTACCAATCATATTGCTTCCAACTGCAGCTAGAACACAACATTTCTTTTGAATGTTAACTTCTATTAAGTTTTGGAATTTTTTACCAAAAACTCCTTTGACTGCCTCATAAGCCTTAAAGGCTTCTTGCTCTTTTACAGCAAAACATATTGAACACTCACTAGAGGCTTGACTGATTAATATTACTGAAATATCTGCATCTTTTAAAGCTGTAAATAATTGTGCTGAAATTCCAGGTACTCCACTCATACAAGGACCCTCAACACTTAAAAGAGCTATTTCATGAATTGCTGAAAATCCTTTTACAATCTTTTTATCCTGTTCTTCTTCTTTCGAACAAATTAGGGTTCCACTTCTTTGCATTTGTTTAAGGTACCTATATTCAACTGAAATTTTTCCTTTTTGTAGAGGAACTAAGGCTACAGAATTTATTATTGGAGAACCAAAATATGATAATTCATTTGCTTCTTCAAAGCTAAGTTGATTTATAACCGGAGCTAAAGGTACATAATTTGTATCTGCAACATGAAGAAGTCCTTCATTGTTCCAAAAGATAACTTTTTTTGATTTCAATTTCTGAGCCAAAACTGCACAGCTGTGTTGAGTTGAACCAGAAAGTAAACACTGGCATAATACTATATTTTTCTTATCCTTTGAAATCTCAATTTTGTCAAATTGTGTTTTAAGCATTTGAGTATAAGTGGTAATACAAAAAACACTCTTTTCTGCTATAAAGACCTTTTTAAAATTATTAAGCATTTCTTCTTCAAGCATGTCGGTTACCAAAACTTGGACCTCTTCTTTTTCAGAAATTACAGTCCTTGCAAAATCCTCAACACTGAAATTATCAGTCAACATAGCTTTTTCAAATGAATGAACTTTTACCTGCATCCTTACCTCCACAATTTATTAGTCCCCTAATTCATATTATTTTTAAACACATTATTCTATAACAATTGCAAAATTAGCTTAATTTTGTTGATATGATGTAGTAAACGTTCAATATAATGAAAAATTTGATAGTTTTCCATTCATCTCTTTACTTTATTTGGAATTCCAAATAAAATTTATTTTATGAAAAAGTATATTTTATTAAAAATGATTGAAATTGGACAATTACACAGAAACCTTTGTCATTCCTATTTCATGCAATATGACATTTCACCCAGTTGCCCACTTATACTTGAAATTTTAAATGAAAATGACGGTATTTCAATGAAGACCTTGGCCAAATTAACCAATCGTGATAATGGATCAATTACTAGTAGTATTAAAACCCTTGAAAAAGAAGGTTTTGTAATAAAAAAACAGAATCTCAAAGATAAAAGAATTAATCTTGCTTTTATAACCGATAAAGGTAAGAAAGCAGTTGGAATAATAAAGGATTATCATCAAAAGACTGAAGAAAAAGGTTTTTTAGGTTTTAATGAAGAAGAAAAAAAAGTGTTTCTTTCTTACCTAAACCGTATTGAAAAAAACTTATCACAAGAAAATTGATTTTTAAGGAGACTACTAATGAATTTAAAAAAATGGATTATTACAAGTTTTATAGTTTTTGCAGTTCTAGCAATATCAAGTTGTACAATGGTAAATAAAAGCCAAAGCACCTTAGATACGCCAGAGGTAACTTTTGCCGTAACAGACTCTATGCAAAGCAAATGCTATGATGGAGAAGGCAATGTAATGAGCGAATGGCCTAAAGAGAATGAAGATTATTACGGCCAAGATGCTCAAACTGAAAATCTTATTCCATCTTACACTGATAATGGTGATAATACCGTTACTGATAATCATACAGGACTCATGTGGCAAAAAACTCCTCCAACAAGTAAAATGACCTTTAAAGAAGCGGAAGAATATATTGAAAATTTGAGCCTAGCCGGCTATTCAGATTGGAGACTACCTACTATTCAAGAATCTTTTTCAATTGCAAATCTTGATGGAAAATTAGATGTTCAAAATATTGATAATGCGGTCCCTTATTTGGATTCTAATTATTTTGACTTCTATTATGATGAAGTAAAACCCTACACTGGTTCTTATTGGACTTCAAGTTCAACAGTTTTGATGGAAGATCTTGGTGATACAGAAGATACAATGGCAAAAGATTATGGATTTAACTGGGCAGATGGACATTTAAAAAGTTATGCAAATGGTTACAGTGTAAGTGGTGGAGATTATGCATTTTCAATTCCAGCAGGTGTAAGAGCTGTTAGAGGAGAAGAAGGTGTTTTTGGTGCAAATGACTATGAAAATAATGAAGATGGAACTGTTACAGACAATGCCACAAATCTAATGTGGAGTCAAAGCGATGCAGGTTATGGAATGGATTGGAACCAAGCCCTTAAGTATGCTGAAAATAGCACCCTGGCCGGTTACAGTGACTGGAGATTGCCAACTCCTAAAGAACTTCAATCTTTGGTGGAATATGAAAAGAAGACAATTCCAGCAATTGATGAAACTTATTTTTCTCTTTCAGTGGCTGATTGTTATGTATGGACCAGTACAACTTGTGGCGACTTTCCAGAAATGGCAGATTACGTAACTTTCGGACATGGATGGGGAATTGAAGTTAAAAGTGGTGATATAACACCAATGGATGCTTCATCTAGTGATAAAATGGGTCCACCACCAGAAGAATCAAAAGAAGAAGAAACTACTACAAAAACGGCTCAAGATGCTACACTTTCAGATTTTCAAGATGTACATGGACCTGGTTGTATAAGAGCAGATTATAAATATGGAACTGCCCCTGAATTATCTCAGGCTTTTTATGAACAAATTACAGAAGAGGCTTACCCAGGAGCAGAATGGAATTATAGCCTCAATGGACAGATTTTCACAGACCAAGATGGTGATAATGATGTGGATGAATTTGACTTAACCAATAGTGAAAATGCTGCAGACTTCATAGTAATTTACAACCGTGTAATGCTTGTTAGAAATTCTGACTAGTCTTTAATTTGAATTACAAGAAAAGGGAATCATATTAAATTTGATTCCCTTTTTTTAAAGTTTTTTTATAAAACAAAGGTTATACTTGCTTTAGAATAATAAACAGGTTTATTCTTAAAACACAAACTTTCAAAGGTAGGACAACAATGGCTTATTCATTAGGACAAAAATCAGGATTTACTGGAACAAAAACTAAAAGTAATATAACTTCTCCTCAATCGGGGATGTGTTCTTTATGCAATGAAGGCTGTGAAGGACCTTGTGAGATTGGTCTGGCGGCAGTAATGGGAAAACAAACCGTTTATCCACTTACTACCGGTCCAAACCAAATAGCCTCAGAAAAGAATTATCCTTTAGATTTTTCCTGTTTCAACATTAATGGAAGAGTTTTTGGAGCAGAAGGAGTTCCTGCAGATACACAGCATGCCCAAATCTTCAACGTAGATTTAACTAGAGAATATGGGACTTTTAACCCTGTAAAACTAAAGCTTCCTATTCTGCTTCCAGCACTAATAAAAATGAATTGGGAAGATTATTTCAGTGGAGCTGCAATGGCAGGAGTCTCCTGTGTGATTGGAGAAGATGCAAAAGACAAAGATCCCAATCTTATTGTTAAAAATGGAAGAATTATAGATTTTCCATTCTTAGAAAAAGTATTAGATAGTTTTAGTAGATATTACCGCGGTTATGGTCAAATTGTTCTCCAAAGCAACCTTAGTGATGATCAGTTAGGGGTACCTGAAATTGCACTTGAAAAATATAAAGTAGAAGCAATAGAAATAAAATTCGGACAAGGTGCAAAAGGAATTCAACCGGTAAAAAGACTTAAAGACATTGAGGCTGCAAGAAAAAGAAAACTATTTGGAGAAATTGTATCCCCTGATCCAGATTCAGAGCAAACCATAAAGGCTTACAAAGAAGGAGTAAGTCCTTCCTTTTATTCCTATGCTAAACTACCTCAGTGGGATGAAACTAAGCTGAAAAAAAGAATTAAGGATCTTAGAGATCAAGGTGCTAAAAATATTTACTTTAAGATGGCAGGTTATGATATTAAGGATATTGAAAGAGTTCTTAATATTGCCTCAAAGGAAAAAGTTGATATGGTAACTTTCGATGGAGCTGGAGGTGGTAGTGGCTACAGTCCTTGTAAAATGATGAATGAATGGTCATTGCCAACTGTAAACCTAGAAGCAGAAGTCTGCAAAATTGTATCAAAGCTACAGCAAAAGGGAATGTTTGTTCCTTCTCTTACCATTACAGGAGGCTTTGCAAGTGAAGACCAAGTTTTCAAAGCCCTTTGCCTCGGAGAAGGTAATTTTACAGCTATTGGTCTTGGACGAAGTGCTATGGCCTCAGCAATGGTTGGCAAAGAAGTTGGAAATCTTATAAAAGCAGGAAAAACTCCAAAACGCTATAGTCAATATGGCTCTAGCATTGAAGAAATCTTTGGCGATCTTCCTGATCTTAGAGCCATTTATGGGAAAAAGGCAAATCTTTTTTCTCCTGGGGCAATTGGAGTATTTTCCTATCTAAATAAAATTGGTTTTGGACTTCAACATTTTTCTGCTTTAAACAGAAAGTTTAATTTAAACCTTTTAAACAGGTCGGATTTAATTCCACTAACTCAGGCAGCAAAAGAAATTCTTATGAAGAATAGTTAATCATTTGTTTCAGGATTATAGCTTATTGCATTAGCAGGACAGGCTTTTACTGTTTGAGAAATAAGATCTTCATCCAGAGTTTTGTAATCTTTTATAATTGTTGCTTTACCATTTTCCATTTTAAAAACCTGAGGATAGTTTTTAGTGCATAATCTACACCCTATACAAGCCTTAGAATTAATAGCCAAAAGTGGAAGTTCAATATCTGCTTCCGGTATATCTTTATCTTTAACTATAAGAGAAGTTATCCAAGAAAAAACTATAATTGCAATAACCGTTAAAATCCAACGAATTACCATAAAGTGAACTCCAAGAAACTTAACTTCATTTAAAAGCATTGGGACTTTTATTACGGCCCAAGAACTTAATATGATAACAATATTTCTAATTGAAGCACCTTTTTTATGAAGCATTACGCATACAGGAAATGCTGCATAAATTGGCCCTGCTGAAATCCCTCCTAATAGGAAAGACAAAAAAACACCTTTGACTTTAGAACCACTTCCAAGATATTTAAGAATTGTTTCTTTTGGAACCCATAAATCCAATAAAGCTGTAAGAATAAAAATTGGTGGCATTATTGCTATCATTTCTTTAAGATAATATTGACTATTCTTTAAGGAATCAATTCCAAGATTCCTGTTAAAAATCATCAAAACCAAATAGGCCAAAAGTACCAAAAACGCAAAAAAATTAACCTTTATTAATTTTAATATTTTCATAGAAATACCCCCATTAAAAGTGCAATTAAAATTGCAAATAGAAAGCTCAAACAATTTCGAACCAAAGTGAAGCGAGACCCAAATTCTTTTCGCTCAAGTGGTATTGTTACTATTCCTACCATAGTAAGAGTAGTTAAGAAAGCAACAGAAGGTACAACAGCAACTCCTGCATCCACGAGTGTTCCAACCAAAGGGAATGCAATAAATGCTGGAATAAGAGTTATAGTTCCAAAAAAAGCCGAAACAATGGTTGCTAGAAATTCATTCTTTGAAGCAACATATCCAGCAATAGTAGCAGGTGGAATGACCGCTAATATAAGCCCTATTAGAAAAATAATTGAAAGAATGCTAACAAGCATACTTTTCCCAAGGCCTGTTGCCATTTTCAAAGCTTTAACAGTTTTTTTTCGATCCTTGAAAAGTGAAAAAATAAACAGCAAAGCTGTGACTATCCATAAAATAATTGTAAAACGGTCCATATTGGACCTCCTTAAAAAACTCAATAGGCCAAGAATAGTATAGAGGTGTGTATATAAAAAGACACTAAAGTGTCTTTTTATGTTATAATCACTATAAGAGGCAAAAATGGATGGAATTAACCTTATAAAAAATACTTCTTTATTTAAAAATGTTAAAAATGTAGAAAGTTTATTTTTGGAAAGAAAAATAAATCTTAAAACTTATTCAAAAGGAAAAACGCTCCACAGTGAAGGAGAAATCTGTGATACTTTGGATATAGTTTTAAAAGGGTTGGTTATTGCTTATTCCTTGTTTGAAAATGGATCTCAGACTGTTATGTTTGAATTTCAAGAAGATTCCATGTTTGGGGCCAATCTTCTTTATTCTAAAAATAATACTTATCCTTTAAATCTTTATTGTAAGGAAAATTGTACTCTATTACATGTAAAAAAAGATACTGTAACGCAACTTTTGCATCAATTTGAATTTGTAATGCCCTATGTTGTTTCACTTTCAACCAATTCTTTGGGTTTAAACAGCAAAATGACGATGTTCTCCCGTAAAAGTCTTCGTAGTAACATACTAAATTATTTAGAAAAACTAAAAATTGATCAAAATTCAAATAAAATTATTTTACCCACCAGTAAAAAGGAACTTGCTGATTATTTTGGTGTTCAACGACAATCTTTATTTAGAGAGTTAAAAGCCATGAAAAAAGAAGGACTTTTGGAAATAAATAATCGTTTAATAAAATTGAACTAAAAAAAAGAAACCACTCGGGTCTCTTTTCTAATCAATGTCTTCAAGTCTAATTATACTTCTGATTTCTGACTGACAATTTTTTGAACTTTTCCAGCTCTAAGGCAACGAGCGCAAACCTTAATTGTTTGTGGTCTGCCATCAACCATTGCTTTTACAGAAATAATATTTGGACGAAAAACACGTTTTGTAGTCACGCCAATGTGCTGTCCAACACCACCTTTCTTTTTGGCTTGACCTTTTCTAGGAACATTATTACCTGCAACTGTACCTTTTCCACAAATTTCACATCTACGTGCCATAGTTATATCCACCTTAAAATAATAATAATCTATCTATCCGAATGCCAATCGACACACGTACCTAATGAAGTTATCAAAAAAGCTCTATTATGTAAATACCTAATAGCATAGTTATTTATAAAAATCGCAAAACTTTCTAAGCATGCACTGTGAACATTTTGGGTTTTTCTTGGTGCAGTAAGTCCTGCCCCACCAGTTTGTTGTATTTGAAAATCTTAACCAATATTTGGGTGGAAGATTTTCCTTAATCAGCTTTTCAACCTTAGCTGGAGTTGAATTAGGATTAATAGAAAATATACGAGTAACAACATTTTTCACATGTGTATCTACTGCAACGGAAGGTTCACCCCTAAACCCCATTAAACAGTTAGCAGTTTTTGATCCAACACCACTAAGTTTTAAAAGCTCTTCATAAGAGCTTGGAATATAACCTTTTTCATCTATGGCCGCAGCACATGCGATTATGTTTTTTGCTTTATTATTATAATATCCAGTTGATTTAATAATCTCCTTAACATCTTCAATATTAGCATCCTTAAGCGCCTTAGGATTTGGGTATTTTTCAAAGAGTATTTCACCAACCTTATTAACATTAGAATCTGTAGTTTGAGCAGAAAGAATGACACTTATTAAAAATTGAAATTCATCCTTTGAATCAAGAAATGAAATCTTTTTAGGAGAATATTTATTTAGAATTGTGTAAATCAAAGAGTATTTTTCATTCATACTTTAAATTTATCAGAAAAAACACTGTTTTAAAACACATGAAGAAAGAAAATGATTAAATTTTTAAGCATTTCTATTGACCTAAAACTAACAAACTAATATACTCGCTAAAGGTAATGAAAGTTACTTTTCGGAGCGTCGCCTAGTGGCTATGGCGCCTGGTTTGGGACCAGGATATCGGAGGTTCGAGTCCTCTCGCTCCGATTTTTTTGTATCCAAATTTTTAAAAATATTGATTTGTTCTATAATTAATCAGAACACACATTCGCATCCAATCATTTTCTAAGATATCAATACATTATATAATGACAACCTAGGGCAATGCTTTTAAAAGGAGGTCGATTTGGCAACTAAACCTAAAATCAAAATCATAGATGATAACAATATTAGGGCGAAAATTGATGAATTGTATGAATTGACTGACCAAGTAGATCTAGCCAAATGGTCTATATCAATAGCAAAGCATATCTTGCGCCTTTTAGGTATAGATTACAATTTAGTTAATGAAATTGTAGAAGGATTTCACTCAAATGAATTATGGCAACAATATGGAAATTCACGAATACAGAATGTAAGGAAATCAGGATTTGCCGTACACCGCCTAGCAAGAGAAACTGACGATGAAATCTATAAAACTGCCTTGAGAGCAGTAGGACAAGCTATTAGTAGCGCCCATATGCGTGAACATTCTATGGTTGCTTCAGATTATGCTATTAAAGTAATAGGTTTATTGACTTCAAATGATATAGATGCTATTTCAAAGGAACGAGAATGGCAACTTTATGAATTAAAAAGAATAATTAAAAAATTAAAAAATATTCATTAATTTTAATTTATACCCAAAGCTAAAAAGACTAATCTAAATATGAATGCAACTCCCCAAGCAACTGTACATTGCATAAGCACCAATTTCAAAGTTTTTACGATTGAACCAAACTCTCTGTTTGCAGCAGCAATAGCAGCAACACATGGTGTATAGTAAAGGGTAAAAATCAAAAAGGTAAAAGCAGTTGATGGAGTAAACAAAGAAGCCAAAGCCGTTGCGTTTCCACCAAACAAAACAGTCAAGGTACTAACTACACTTTCCTTTGCAACAAGTCCGGTGATTAATGCAGTTGAAGTTCTCCAATCCCCAAATCCTAGAGGTTTAAATATTGGAGAAATAAGACCACCAAGTAAAGCAAGAATACTATTAGAAGAATCTTGAACAACATTGAGTCTTAAATCAAAAGTCTGAAGGAACCAAACAACAATTGAAGCATAAAAAATAATGGTAAAAGCTTTTGTCATAAAATCTTTTGATTTATCCCAAAGCAACTGACCAACATTCTTAAGTGTAGGAATTCTATAATTTGGTAATTCCATAACAAAAGGAATTGGCTCACCTTTATATTTTGTATCTTTTACAATTCTTCCATATAATACACCAGCAACAAAACCAAGAAGATATATTACTACAATTATAAGCCCTTGGTAACCAGGAAAGAAAACTGAAGAAAATAAAACAAAAATTGGAAGCTTAGCACTACAACTCATAAAAGGAATTAATGCAATTGTCATATTCCTATCACGTTCAGAAGATAAGGTCCTTGTTGCCATTATGGCAGGAACAGAACACCCGAACCCAATCAACATTGGAACAAACGATCTTCCTGAAAGACCAATACGCCTTAGAAGACGATCCATTACAAAGGCAACTCTTGCCATATAACCACTGTCTTCCATAATGGAAAGAAAGAAAAATAATACAACTATAATTGGAAGGAAGCTTAAAAC
>Ga0265294_10001849_pt1 | contig 28283 bp, 24 predicted proteins | sample MunlanPumphouse3_FD_192504 | JGI IMG/M metagenome (GOLD analysis project Ga0265294, IMG submission 192504) | Groundwater microbial communities from a municipal landfill in Southern Ontario, Canada - Pumphouse #3 | ecosystem: Environmental > Aquatic > Deep subsurface > Groundwater | place...
GATCGCCCGCACCATCCCGTCGAGCATGCACGACGGCGCGACGATATCGGCGCCGCTCCGTGCGTGGGAGACGGCTATCTGCGCCATCAGTTCAAGCGAGGGGTCGTTTAGGAGGTCGGGGCCGTCGGCGGTCTCCCCGATTATGCCGCAGTGGCCGTGGTCGGTGTACTCGCAGGCGCAGACGTCGGTGATGACCACCATCTCCGGCAACCGCTCCTTGATGTTCCGGACGGCCCGCTGGACGACGCCGTCCGCCGCGTAAGCTTCGGTCGCCGCGCTGTCTTTTGCGGCCGGGACCCCGAAGAGGATCACCGCCCGGATGCCGGCGTCGGAGAGAGACCGGCAATAGTCGGCGACGCCGTCCACCGGATACCGGAACTGCCCCGGCATCGAGGCGACCGGAAGCGGTGCGCTGATCGATTCGTCCACGAAGACCGGCGCGATAAAGTCGGTCTTTCGAAGTTCGGTTTCGCGGAGGAGCGGCTGGACTAGCCGCCGCCGCATCCGTCTCATTCTTCGTTCTGGAAACATGATTCTCCCCGGGTAATCGCCCTCATCAGGGCCTCTGCCGTTGTTATATCGCCGCACTCCGCGCTCACACGGATGGCCGTCGTCACGTCTGAGAGGAGCTTTTTGGTGAGCGCCCGCGTCAGGTCGTCGACGACCTCCGCCGTGCGGTCGTCCTTCTGCCCCAGGCGTGCGAGCGCCCGGTCGCGTTCACGCGCCCGTATTGACTCCGCCCAGGTGTAGAGGAGAGCGAGCGTCTCGTCGGCTGCCGTCCGGCGGAGGAGCCGGACGAAGTGTTCGGCCTCCTCGTCGATGATCCCTCGTGCCCGGTCCGCCTCGTGCCTCCGGGACTCCATGGCTGCGTCGTTGACGTTTCTGAGGTCGTCGATGGTGAAGAGGTGCACGCCTTCAATCGACCGCACCCCGTCCTCAACGTCGCGGGGCTGGGCGATATCGATGAGGACCAGATGGCGGGGATGCGGGTCGAGCGGCCAGAGCCGTTCCTCCATCACCGCCCGGATATCCTCTGTCCTGATGACCGGGTGCGGCGCGGCGGTGCAGGAGATGACGACGTCGGAGAGCGTGATGTAGCGGTAGAGGTCCTTGAAATTGACCGCTCGCCCCCCGATCTTATCCGCAAGCATCACCGCACGCTCATAGGTCCTGTTGGCGACGTAGATGGCCGTGAGACCCCTGGCGGCGAGTGCCTGCGCCACCAGCACACCCATCTCTCCGCTCCCGACGACCAGGATATGCCGGTCGCGCAGGGTGCCGAGGAGGTTCTCCGCAAGCGTCACGGCCGCGGAGCCGACCGAGACCGCTCCCCGGTTGATCTGCGTCTGGCGCCGGACACGGACTCCCGCGTGCACAGCCTTCTTGATACAGAGCCCGATAGCGCTGCAGCAGGTCCCGGCCTCCTCCGTGGCCGCGAGCGCCTGTTTGAGTTGCCCGAGGATCTGGTCCTCGCCGACGATCAGGGAGTCGACGCCTGCGGCCAGTTCCAGGAGGTGGCGGGGCACAGCCTCGCCCTCGATGACCGTAAAGCCGCATCTGCCCTGCTCCTGCAGGAATCCGTCGAGGCTCCGTGCGTCGCCCTGGACCAGAACCTCGATGCGGTTGCAGGTCTGGAGCAGCAGCGCGCCCCGGAACCGCTCCCGGGCTTCGCGGAGGAACGCCGCCTCGTCGGGAAACCGAAACGCCTCGAGTGTGGCGATGTCCGCGGTGTGGTGGCTGATCCCCGCGAGCGCGAGGGGGATCATGAGCGGTTCAGGCATGCAGGCACCTCTCGATCGCCAGTTCGCGTGCCCGGCCGTAGTCGGAGGCCAGCGCCTCCCAGATAGCGTCGTCCGAGAGGATGCTCCAGAGGATGCGGGACCGCTCTGCCTGCTCCGGTTCGGTCTCCCGGAGCATCGAGCGCATCTCATCCTGGAGGTCGATCATCCGATCGAGGCCTGCGTACTCGGCCTCAAGCCTCGTGCGGAGGTAGCGGGATACGGCAGGGCTCTTGCCGCGGGTGCTGATCGCGACGAGAAAGCGGCTGCCCCGGACGACCGAGGGGATAATAACGTCACCGGGCTCGCCGGCAGCGTTGTTGAAGAGGACGCCGCCCTCAGCGCACAGCCTTCCGATACGGCCGTTGAGATCCGGGTCAGGTGTCGCGGCAACCGCGAGGAACGCACCCGCGAGGAAGTCACGGAGCGACTCGTCCGAAAGAGCCGAGAGATCGGCTTCCTGCCGCCGGATCGCGAGACCGTCGAGGTCCGGCGAGAACGAACGGCTGATCACCGTCACCTCCGCCTCATGCTCAAAGTATGCAGCCTTTCGGGCACCAACGTCGCCTCCGCCGAAGATAAGCACCCTCCTGCCCGTCAGGTCAAGCATGAGAGGGATCATTCGTTCTATAGTCTGGTGAACGGACTACATTAAGGTGTTGAAAAATCGGTTTCCCCAAAAACCCGTGAGCGTACGGCGCCCGGCCGGGGACCTGAAACCGATTCGGCGAAAGAAGGTTTTAATGAGACGGAGATCATCTTGTGAGTAACATGGCTGAAGATATGTATGCATTCAGCAGGCTTGATGGTGCCTTTCAGCGCACCAAAAGCCTGCTCTGGCCCATAAAATGGGGTGTCTGGCTCCGCCTGGCCCTGATTGCGCTCTTCGTGGGAGGGGGTGTAAGTTTCCCGAACACCTCCGGGTATACCTTCGGAGAGGGCGACCTCCCGCCCGGCGTCGCGGAGTCCCTTCCCGAGATCGCGCCGCTCATTGTAGCGGCCTTCGTCGCCGTGCTTGCGATCGCTCTCATCTGGTGGATCATCGGCACGGTGCTGCAGTTCGTCTTCGTCGACATGCTGCGGACGGGGGACATCCATATCAGGCCCTTCTTCGGAGAGAGGCTTGGAAAAGGGGTGCGGCTCTTCCTCTTCGAGGCAGTCCTCGCGCTGATCCTGGTCCTCGCCATGATGGCGCTCATCTTCATGCTCGTCGGTTTGGGAGGACCCGGTATCGGCGTTGCCGCGCCGCTCATGATCCTTGCGTTCATTCCGATCATCCTGGTCGCAGCCCTCCTCTTCGGGATCGTCTTCCTCCTGACCACCGACTTCGTCGTCCCGATCATGATCCACGAGGACTGCGGGGTCATCGAGGGCTGGCGACGGCTTTTCGGGGTGATGTCCGGCCAGTTATGGCAAATCGTCGTTTACATCGTCACCAGGCTCATTCTGGGCCTCATCGCCGGAATCGTGCAGGCGGTAATCGTCATCCTCGCACTGCTGATCATCGCGATACCGTTCGTGCTCATCGGGATCGTCCTCCTCGCCGCAATCCAGGCAGGAAACTTCACGCTGCTCCTCGCGCTCCTCATCCCCTACCTCATCATCGCGATCCCGGTCGCGCTCCTGATCGCGGTGCCGTTCGTCACGTTCTTCCGGTACTACGGGCTGCTGGTGCTCGAGGGGCTCGCCCCGGAGTGCCGTCTCCTCCCCGAATAACCTTTTTTTTGGAACGGGCAGCTGAAGAGTTGGATAGTCAGCGCCGGGCACAGGCGACTGCCTGGATGCAACAGATGAGATGGCATGCTCGTGATAATACCTGATACAATGGGGCGTGGGGGCTATCGCCACGCACTGCCCGCCCCCCTGGGGGGGCGGGAGGAGCGCGAAGCGCGGGAGGTGGGGGGTCCTGATTCGCGCCTTCCGTACTCAAGATCCGTTAATCGCACCTAACGGTTCTCCTGCTTCGGTCGCACCTCCGGTCTCAAACTCCTGCCCGTAAGGCAGTTGCACTTCGCACCAGACGGTACTCAAACTCCGGCCCTTCGGCCCATCGCAATCCATTGGAACGTCGCACCCTGCGGGCCATCACATCCTGCGAACAGTCGCTTCTATCGGACAGTCGTTCCTTCCAACGCTTGAAAGCCGTGACCTTGTGTCCCTCCTCTCTCGCAGGAGGTACTACTCTGCAAACGCCACGTGACGGAAAGACTCTTCCTCTCCGAAACCATGAACCCCGATAAGCATGGTCGTTGAGCCGCTGGTAATCCTTGCCCTGGCGCTGGCGCCGGGGGTGTTCTGGGCGTGGTACTTCTACCGCAGGGATAAATATGAGCCCGAACCGGCGGCTCTGATTGTGAAGATCTTCCTCCTCGGCGTCCTCATCACGTTTCCCGTCGCCTTCGTCGAGGGGTTCTTCGGCCTCTTCATCGCATCTCCGCTGATCATGGGTGCCGTTGTCGCGCCCATCGTCGAGGAGTACGGCAAGTTTGCGGTCGTGCGCCGGTTCGCCTACCATAACACCGAGTTCAACGAACCGATGGACGGCATCGTCTACGCCGCCGCCGCTGCGCTCGGACTTGCATCGCTCGAGAACGTTCTTTACGTCTTTACGGCATACCTGACGTCGCCGGCGCTTGCCCTCGGCACGATCGCCGTCCGCGCGATCTTCTCGGTCCCGGGGCACGCGCTCTTCGCCGGTGTCTGGGGCTACGCCCTCGGCAGGGCTAAATTCGCGGCTCCCGAAGAGCGTTCAGGAATCGTCCTGCGGGGGCTCGCTCTCGGGATGGTGCTGCACGGCATCTTCAACTTCCTGCTCTTCTCCGCCGAGATCGTCGCCTACGCCATGGCCGTCTTCATCCTGGTCCTGACACCGGGGCTCTGGATTCTGGCAAACAGAAACATCAGGCGGGCGCTTGACCACGGAAGACGGTAGGTGCGCGGCGGCGGTGCGATCGGTCTCCCCCAGGGCCAACCGTTAGCCCGGAACCACCGCCCATCATGCGATCCTGCAGGGGTGGCACCGCCCGATCCGGGCCGCGCTTCGATAGGCTTATTAGCCTGAAAAACCCATGTTGTAAGGCACACAGTGCGAAAGCACAGGCGTGCGCCGATAGTGTAGTGGTTATCACTAGGCGTTGCCAACGCCTAAACCCGGGTTCGAGTCCCGGTCGGCGCATCAGGAACTCCGGTTCGACTATTTCTTCCAATTCCTTTCTGTAAGAGCATAGCGCCTTTTCCGCATCCCTCATCGGCAGCGTGATCCTTCGCATGCAAAAAGAGACTTCTGAAGGAGCGACAGAGCCGCATCGCGCCCAATCGATTCGGGGTATTCGGGTGCGCCCCCACGCTCCTGCCGGTGCACGCCGGCAGTTCACGCGAAGGGATGCTTCGCAGTATCCTTCTGTGCAAGCACTTCGCCCACCGCTGGTTCACCTGCAATCGCCCGGCGAATGGCGGTCTTCGTCGCCTCGTAATTCCAGTCGTAGATCTTCTTATCCGCCGCGTCCCACTCGATGAAGATCGAGGCTATGATCAGCAGGTTATCGGCCTCCGCCTCCGGAATGACGCCCTCCGCGACGCTGTCCACCACAGCCTTCGCGACGGCGGCCTGCCCCTATGCGGCCGCCGGAACCAAACCTGCCCTTACACACATCACCGCACGCGCCGGTGTTACGATTCGTCGAGGACGAACAGGCTCGCCGAACCCGAGGCATACACCCTGTCGTAGCCTTCTCCGTCGAGCGTTCGTTCCGGATCGTGCGCCAGCCGAAACATCCCGTCGTAGCAGAAGATAGGACGATCCCGGATGCACTCCCGGGTCAGAACGGCGTCCGCCCCGTACGAGCGATAGGTTCCTTCGATGAGCATATCATCGCCCGGCAGGATGAATCCCGGGTTGAAGTTGACGTAGTTGAGAACCTGAACGTACCTGTCCGCCCAGACAGGTCCTGTTCGCACGGCGTCCACGGTACCGATCGCCCGCATTTCGGACGCCGTGAAACCTGTTCTCACGGCGCTGTTTTCGGAAAATATATGAGTATCGTTGTTTGCGGCCGGGCTCAGGATCATGGCGAAGACCAGGAGGCTGATACCGGCGGCAAAAACGACCACCCCGACCCTCGTTCGGGCCCGACTAAGCCCCCCGACCAGCAGCAGCGATACCGCGAGCGGGATACAGAGAAGGATCTGTGCGAAGTACCACCACCGGTGCTCGATGAACGAGAGACCCGTGACGAGCGGGAAGAAGCCGAGAGCAAGGAGGACAAGCCCCACCGCCGCGAAGGCAAACCCGTTCCGCTCCCTTCGCGCCACCAGGTACAGGATGCCGATGAGGCTTAAGGTGAAGAAGAGGAACATGCCGATGTTGTTGAAGACCTGCTCTGAAACCGGTACAAGACGGGGGTATGCGTCGACGACTGCCGGGTTGCTGACGAAGTAGTCCCGGGTGAATCCCTGCCGGATAAGGTCGAAGAGCACCGCGATGTGCCCCGAGACAAAGTACCACCACCCGAGCACGGCAGCCAGGAAGACCGAGGCCATACCCAGCGTGACGGGATATGCCCTCCGGGCCGTATCCTGGACGAGATCGTAGAGCCTGCACGCACCCCACGTCAGGAAGAGCACCACCGCCATGCATGCCGCGGTGACGGTGTGGGTCAGGATGATGGCAGCAAGGAAGAAGTATGTGAGATACCGCGCCCGTGTCGGGCTCGTGCACTTCACCTTGAAGAGCAGAACGAGGACGAGAACCATGAATATCGCCGCGAAGGCGTTGGGGATCGACGCGGTGCTCATGCCGATCTGCTGGTTCGCGGTGATCAGCACGAGCCCGGCGAGGAGCCCGATCCGCTCGTCGCCGAAGAGCGCCTTAGCGATAAGGTAGGCGGCCAGCGGGAAGACGACGAGCTGTGCCAGGCTCACGGAGAGCATCGCCGCGAGCCTGTAGTCGAGCCCGGTGAGGAGCGTGGTTCCGGCAACCTCCAGGTGGAAGAGCGGCATGTAGGTGTACCAGTAATCTCCGGGAATAGCGTGGAAGTCCAGGATATACGATGCGAACATGTTGTGCCACCAGGGATCCGAACCCAGGATGCCGGGATAGAGCAGGATCTGGGACCATGCGACCGATACCCCGAGGAGAACGATCTGCGGCAGGATCCAGGCGGCTTTTCTGTGGTGCGGCAGGAGGATCTCGAGAGCGACGACGCCGGCCATGAGCGCGGTCAGGATGAAGTAGCCGGGCGGCCGCTCATAGAGGGAAGCGCGAAGGTGGAGTGCAATGATGCTCAAAGTGTAGAGCGCCAGGAAGAGGACGAGCAGCGCGGTGAAGAGGCGGTTGTTGCCGGTCTCCCGGGCATCCAACACCGACCCCGCATGCTCCCTGATACCGAGCCAGAGCAGACAGGAAAGGAGGGTGAGGACGCCGACGAGGATGAATACCAGGCGCCCGACGGTGAACGCAATGACGCCGACGAGAACGATCGAGGCGATGATGCCGAGCCAGGCGAGGGTCTTATCCAGGTTTTCTCGGAACAGTTTCTGAGACATGCCGCAGTTACCCCCCAAGACCGTCGATGACAGCCGCAAACTGCGCAGTCGCCCGCTCGCAGGTGATCTCTTCTCTCACGTACTCCCTGGCGGCTAGTGCAACGGACCCGAGGTCCGGGCGGTCGAGGACGGCAAGAACGGAGGCCGCGATCCCTTCCGGCGTGTTCGATGCGAGGATAAAACCGGTCTCGCCGTCCCTGACGAAGTCCGGGACGGCGCCCACGGGCGTGGCGAGCACGGGTGTCCCGCATGCCATGGCCTCGAGCATGATGTTCGGGAGCCCTTCCGTATAGGAAGGGAGCACGAGCAGCCTGAGACCGTTGAGGCGGCAGGGGAGATCTTCGTGGGGGATCCATCCTGCGAACGTCACCCGATCAGAGAGCCCGCTGTCCCTGACAAATTCCCGGATCTCCGGGAGCAGGGGGCCGTCCCCACCGATGAGGACGTGCACATCCCATCTCCCGGCGGCGATCCGGGGAAGGGCGCGGACAAAATTCCAGACGCCTTTCTCCTCGGCCAGGCGTCCGATGTATCCGACGGTTACGGGCCGCTCGTTGAGCGGCACCTCGACCCTGAACGCTTCAAAGTCGAGCAGGTGCTCGTGAGCTATCGCGATCTTCTCCCGGTAGCACTCAAGCCCCCAATGCTCCACGAGAGCGGGAGAGTAGAGGAGGATCCTGTCACAGAGCCTGCAGGTCATCCCGGTGAGTATTCTTGCCGGAAGAAGGAGACGGTCACCGGCAGGGGCCATCATGGTGGCGGTATGCCCGGGAAGGGCCATTACGACCTTTTTCCCGAGAAGCCTTGCCGCGGCCATCGGCAGGACGAGAACCTCGCCCCCAAAGAAGAATATCCAGGTATCGGTCCCGTTCTGCTCCGCAATCCGGCGGGTCACCCTTATCTGTGTCACGACATTATGGAGTATCCGTGATACCGCGTTGCTCCCGGCGGCATGATCGACCCCGGAGAACCGGACCCGCTTATCGTTCTCGAACACCCGCCCGGCATTTCCCGTCACCAGGGCGACCCGCTCCCGGGTAAGGCCCGATAAAATCCCGAGGAGGTTGGAGAGCGGGCGTACCCCCGATCTCTCGATCGGAAACGTGAGCAATCCAAGAGTAACCTCTCTCACGGCAATCCTTCCTGCATGGGGCGAGTGTCACCTCTCCGGGGATGCACCGGCAGTCGCGATAGCCCGCTCTTCGTGCCGGCGATGACTCCTGATGACGTCGCCATATACCGCAACATACCGCTCCGCAACGCTCTTCCAGTCGTATTCGTCGGCCCTGAGCGCTGCCGCCCGGCCCATGCTCTCGCGTGCGGCGTCGTCTCCGAGGAGCCTAAGGATCTTCTCCCCGAGCCCGGCTGCATCTTCGGAGCGGAAGACGAGCCCGGTCACCCCGTCCTCGACGATATCGGGATGGGACATATCGGACGCGATGACCGGCTTGCCGAACACCGCGGCCTCGAAGACGGGAGAGGGCTGGCAGTCCCACCGCGATGGGACGACCACCGCCTTGCACCGTCGGTAGTAGTCGTACTTCTCTTCGTCCGTAATGAACCCGGGAAAGGCGACGTTTTCTTCAAGCCCGAGGTCGCGTGCAAGCCTCCGGAGTTCCGGTTCCTGAGGGCCTCTTCCCCCGATGCACACCCTGACATCCGGGAACGCCTCTACCACACGAGGCAGGGCATTGAGCAGGACGTCGGCGCCCTTCAGCCGGGTGAGCGCGTTGACGAAGACGATGTCGGGGTTCGGCCCGGGGTGGGGGGGCGTCCCGGACGACCGGAGCTTCCCGACGTCGATGCCCCCGGTAATGACGTGAAGGCGGCCGGTTTCCGGCGTCCCGAGGATCTCCCCGATCGATGCGGCATCCACGGCGATCTCGGGAGCGCGGGAGAGCACCCACCGCTCGTTATGGATGAAGAAGGCGTGGAAGACGTGCGAGAGCGCCTTCTCCAGCGGAGGCATCTCCTCACGGTAGTAGACGATCTCTCTCTCGAAGATGCCGAATGCCGTCACGAGAAAGGGGTAGTCGTTGCGGAGGAGCATGCCGGCCGCGGAGCCGGGATACCGGGTGGAGAGCACGTGAACGATATCCGGATGGATGGCTCTGATGGTCCTTACCATTCTCGCGAGCACCAGCGGGTGGACGTACGGGAGGGAGAGCAGGCCGTTGCTCCGCAAAGTATGGCAGGTGAACCCGTCTTCCTGCCGTACGGCGTCCTTGCTGCCCATGGTGACGACATGGAGATCGACGTCACCGCGTCCGGCGAGGTGCGAGACCAGTTCCGAGGCGTAGATATCCGAGCCCAGATATGACGTTTTGTCCCCGAATTGCTGGCAGATCAGTGCTATTCTCATAGCATCTTCCCGGTGTTGCATCATGCTTGCTGAATGAGGTTTCTCAACCGCCCATTCATCCAATGCAAGGAGGGCAATAGTCCTCATGCCATATATAACTTGAGGAGAGGCCCGTTACACCCCCGGGGCCGTAACACTGACGGGATGCCGAAACGGTGCGTTCCGGGAGAACAGGTTTCAGGGAAAAAAAGGGGGAACCTGGTGAAGCTAGGCAGCTTCACAGGGTCAGGGTTGTTGTGCGTCGGTTGTTCTCCTCGTTTGTTTCAGCCATCCGGTCGATGTCGTCCACCCATGCCTGGATGGTGTGCGTCCCGGCGGTCGCCTTCCAGGCCGCGGTTCCGCTCGGGCCGCCGTTCGCGGTCACGGTGACCCAGCTGCCCGGCGGGATCGATCGGGTGCAGGTGTCGGACCAGACGGTGAGCCTGCCGTCGACGAGGAACGCAACGCCGCTGATGACACCGGCAGGCGTGGGAGCGGTACCCTGATTCTTGATCGTCGCACGGAACATTACATCGCTTCCTGGAACAGGCTTTGTGGGTTTCCAGATATGGGTCACGATGAGATCGGGCTTTCCGGCCGGCGCCGGTGCCGTCTTCGAGACCGTGATCTCTTCGGAACGGACGTTGTTCGCTTCATTGCTCTCGGCAATCCGGTTGACATCGTCCACGTACGCCTGCACGGTGTGGGCGCCCTCGACGGCCGTCCAGAGCGCTCCGGCCGAACCGCCGTTCGCGGTCACGGTGACCGATGCACCCGGAGCAAGCGATGCGGTGTGGGTGTCGGACCAGACGCCGGGCCCCGCCGAACCGTCATCGAACGTGAAGAGCACACCGCTGATGACGCCGGCAGGTGTGGGAGCCGTGCCCTGATTCTTGATCGTGGCCTTGAACGTCACCGCGTCACCGGGTGCCGGGCTCGCCGGTTCCCAGGCGACGTCGGTCACCACGAGGTCCGGTTTCCCGGTGGGTGTCGGTGTCGGGGTGGGGGTGGGCGTCGGTGCAGCATTCATGACCGTGATCTCTTCAGTTCTGACGTTGTTTCCTTCGTTTGACTCAGAAATCCGGTTGACGTCATCCACGTGGGCATTCACGGTGTGAAGGCCTTCGACGGCCTTCCAGGTTGCACCGCTTGAGCCGCCGTTCGCGGTCACGGTGACCGATGCACCGGGGGCAAGCGACGCGGTATGGGCGTCTGACCAGACACCGGGTCCGGCGGCGCCGTCGTCAAACGTGAAGAGGACGCCATGTTTTGTGCCCGCAGGCGTCGGGGCGTCGCCCTGGTTCCTGATCGTGGCCTTGAAGGTCACCGCGTCACCGGGTGCCGGACTCGCCGGTTCCCAGGAGATGTCGGTCACCACGAGGTCCGGGTTCCCGACAGGCGTCGGTGTTGGTGTCGGAGTCGGAGTCGGAGTCGGAGTCGGAGTCGGAGTCGGAGTCGGAGTCGGAGTCGGAGTCGGAGTCGGAGTCGGAGTCGGTGTCGGTGTCGGGACGCCCGGCGAAGGCGCCTCACCGGAGTACGGCACCACGCTCAGGCGCGACGTATCGACCGACCCCGAGACGGCGACCGGCTGGCCCGCGTTCGACCTGACGGTCCCCGAGAACTGGACGTTCTGGCCGCTCGGGCACGATACCGCGGTGCCCCCACCGCCGTAGGTCTCGATATCAAACGAACTCTCCCTGACGGGGTAGCCGGAGATGCCGAAGACGTTGCTCTTCGAGCCGTCACCCTTCGGGTTGATGAGGGTCAGCCCGTTGGTGGTAATCTTTCCGGCGTTCGCGGCGTAGATCCCGTATCTTCCGGCATCGCGCGAGGTGCAGTCCTCCACATAGACATTGTCCGTGTAGTCGAACTTGTATCCGACCTCGGAGCCTGTATCGCTACAGTTGTAGAGGTTGGTGTAGGACGATGGATACCAGACCGCAAAACCGGCTTTCCGGTTGTTCTCCGTGGTGCAGTTGATGAGGGTCATATCGCCGTGGAGCCAGAACCCGGCGCCGAAGAGAGCGCCGTACATGTCCTCATCCGGCCCATTGTAGTAGTTGTCAGGCTTCACGCCGTTGTTCTTCGAGACGCAGTCACGGAGAACGATGCCCTTCTTACTCGGTGCTGCCTCAACGATGAAACCCGCTTCAAAGTTGCCCTCCGCATAGCAGCGGACGACCTCGCAGCCCTCGATATTGGCGTTCTCTGCGAGCTGGAACCCGCACGTCCACTGGCCGTGCGGAGAGAAGCGGCTGTCGCGGCCGCAGTTGATCGCCTCACAGTCGATGTAGCGGATGTTTTTGATCGTCTTTACGGAACCGTCTCCGTCACTCTGCCATCCGTGCCTCCCGCAATCAATGGCCTTGCAGTTGACGAACTCGATATCCTCCATGACGTCGTTAGAGGCCCAGAGCGTGAACGCCCCGCCCCACCGGGAGTTATCGACGGTTGCCGTGACGTTGTGGACCTTCACGCGGTCGCAGTTCTGGATGAAGAACGCGCCGGTGCCGGTGGTCGTGAAGTCCCGGAGCACGAAGTTCTCTTTCCCCTGGCACTGCATGAGACCGGAGGACCACTCGAGCCGGGTGGCATCAGGCCCCTGCCCTTCGAGGACCACGTTGCTTGGGATGTTGAGGTTCCCATTGAGGCGGAAGGTGCCTTCGGCCAGGGTGACCGTGCCGCCGGCGCTGCCGAGGGCGTTGAGGGCACTCTGGATCTCAGCCTGATCCCCGGCGCCGTCGCAGAGGTAGTCCGCCTGTGCCTTTGCCAGGTCGGTGCTGTCGCTTGCTGCCACTACCAGGGCGCTGCCGGCCTGCACGATGCATCCGATGGCGACGCATCCTAAGAGGAGCATCAGCACTTTCCGGTAGGTGGTAGGGCTTTCGTTGTTGTTTTTCTGCAATCTGCTGCCAAAAGAGCTCAAGTATATACCTCCTTGAGTCGCAGGCCGAAGCACGTGTGCTCCAGCATCTGAAGATTAAATAAATCATATTATATATACAATTTTGTTTTTAATTATCGCTTTATTCTGTATATTTCAGAAAAATTCTGGTTTAAAATTGAAAAAAACGCACATAACCAGAGTTAGCCGGCATAAAATCCCAGGATATTTTTAAATGCGAATCGTCGCAAAAAAACCTTCCGGGACGGGTGTCGGCCGTCCCGCGAGCACGTCCCTGCACAGCCGGAACTCCCAAAGAATAACGGTGCGGCAGCGACAGCCCCGGTGCAACCTCGACCACGAGACGCGCGGAACAAAACGCAGGAGGGATCAGCAGGTCATCTGCTCGTAGAGCCGCTCGTATGCGAGCACGACCTTATCCCAGGTGTAGTTCGACCGCACAAACGCCTGCCCCCTCTCCGAGAGCCGCCGGCAGCGTTCGGGATCGCCGAGGAGCCCCGTGACGGCACGGGCCAGCGCGTGCTCGTCGCGGGGAGGGACCAGGACGGCATGGTCGCCGAAGTTGTCCCGGAGGCAGGGGAGATCGGTCGTGACGACCGGCAGGCCGAAGAACATGGCCTCCAGTATCACCGTGGGCATCCCTTCCGAGAGGGAGGGGAGAACGTAGATATCCGAGGAGCGGTACGCCGAAACGAGGTCACGGAAACTCACCTTCCCAGGAAACCTGACATAATCTTCGATACCGTAACTGCGGGCAAGTTCCCGTGCCGGCTCAAGGTAGTCCCCGTCGCCGGCAAAGAAGAAGACCGGAGCGCCCCCGTTCTGTCCGTTCACGATCTGGCGTGCCGCCCGCACGAGCACATCGACCCCTTTTCTCGTCGATATCTGCCCGACAAAGAGCACCCTCTTTCTCCCGTTGAGCCGGTAGCCCTCCTCGAACCTGCCTGTATCGCCGTTTATCTGCGGCAGAAAGTCCGCCGGGCAGATTGCGTTCGGGATGACAGCGATTTTCTCCTTCTCAACGCCGAATGTCGAGACGTACTCCGCATCCGACGGCGAAAGGGCAACAACCCGATCGATGCCGTTCACCAGCCGGCGCTCGACCGTCTTGCGGTAGAGCGCCACGACCAGGTCCTTGAGGGGACTGCCGAAGAGGTGCTGGCCGTGGTGCGTCAGAACCGTCGGCACGCCGTACCTCCGCCGGGCAAAAGCCGCCCCCAGTGCGGCAGAACTGTAGGCGTTGTGGGCGTGCAGGACGTCGGTGTCCGCGAGTTCCCCGCCAAGCCTGAAGAACGAGGGCACGAACGGATCGTTGAAGGGGCGTGCCAGGCAGATGCTGCGCTTTACCGTGACGCCGCCGTCGGTCTCGACCGGACTGCCGGCCGGTATGTTCGCGGTCAGGACGGTGACCTCGTGGCCCCGGTCGGCAAGCGCCCTGCTCAGGTTATGGGCATACCGCTCGATGCCCCCCGTATGCGGCGGGTAGTAGGAAGTGACCTGGACAATCTTCATGAGAACACCGTGAAAATCCTCAGCAGAAGGGATTTCAGCACGCTTACAGGGCTTCTGCCCGGGTTCTCCGGCCCGGCCCGGATCTCAAGCCCACCGGTATCGACACCGGCGCCCCTCTTGATAACCACCGGCTCCGGGTGGTCCGCCCGGATAACGCCCGTGAATACGATATCGCGGCACCCCTCCCCATAGATTGCGTGAATGTCACCGCCGCTTCTGCCGACAACATCGAACCGGCTGGCGACGACCGGGTGCGCAACGGTGCCGAAGAACGCACCGTTCCCGTTGACGCCGCCGGGGTCGATCATCTGCAGGTTCTTCGTCGCGACGTTCTCCGCCTCGAGCGCATAAACCGCGTACGCCCCTGCGTTCCGGCTGGTGCAGTCCTCCAGATAGGCATCACGCGTATCGACCAGCCGGAACCCCACCGCCGACCCGTCGTCGGTGCAGTTGTAGAGACTGGTGCCCGGCCCTACGGAGAAGCCCGCGTTCCCGTTGCCTTCGGAGACACAGTTGTAGAGCGTGGTCCCCCCATGCACCCAGTACCCGGAACCGAAGTGGAGGCCGTGTGTATTCTCCGACGGGTTGTAGAAACCGTCCGATTTCTGGCCGTTGTAGCGGCTTATGCAGTTCTCAAAGACCAGGTTCGTAATCTCCGGGGCATCTTCGATGTGAAACCCGGACTCGAACGAGCCCTCTGCCACGCAGCCGACGAGAACCGTGTCCGCAAGATCGTTGTTCTCCGCTATGGCAAATCCGGTCGTCCACTCCCCGTACGGGGAGAAACGCGAATACCGTCCGGAGTTGACGGCCTCGCAGTCGATGTAGCGGATATCCCGGATAAGCCTCGGGGATCCCTCGCCGTCGTTCATGAATCCCATCCTCCCGCAGTCGACTGCCCTGCAGTTGGCGAACTCGATATCCTCCATGACGCCGCTTGAGACCCAGAGCGTGAACGCCCCGCCCCATCGGGAGTTGTCGACGGTTGCCGTGACGTTGTGAACCTTCACGTGGTCGCAGTTGTAGATGAAGATCGCGCCGGTTCCGGTGGTCGTGAAGTCCCGGAGCACGATATCCTGCACTCCCCGGCACTGCATAAAGCCGGAGCACCACTCGAGCCGGGTGGCGTCGGGCCCCTGTCCTTCGAGAACCACGTTACCCGGGATGTTGAGGTTCCCGCTGAGGTGGAACGTGCCGTCGGCCAGGGTGACCGTGCCGCCGGCGCTGCCGAGGGCGTTGAGGGCACCCTGGATCTCAGCCTGATCCCCGGCGCCGTCGCAGAGGTAGTCCGCAACCATCTTCGACTCTGCCGGGCTGTCGTGTGCGGCGACCAGTATGCCGCCACCCCCGGGAACCGGGGAGGCATGGCCGTTGCCGTCCGGACCAGGGCATCCGAAGCTCATCACGCCCGCGCAGATCACGAGTATCGCGAGGATCTCTGCGCATACCACGTTCCGAATCATGCGATTACCATCCTGAAAGACAATGTTGCGATGCGATCCACGGCAGCGATACGGTTTACGGCCGCTCCCTTCCCGATCGGCACAGAACCGCAGGCAGGTTCCTGCCGTCTCCATCCGCTATATGCAGGTCCTCGCAAACCTGTTGAGCAGGCGTTCAGCCCGCGCCTCCTTGACCTCATCGGGAACCTGGTCCGGGAGGCGGGAGGCGGGAACGATTGGTCTTGGGGAGAACCTGAAGATATGGAGTTCGTCGAGCCGGAACGGGGGATCGAGGAGATCCAGCGTCGCGGCAAAATCCTCCTCCGTCTCGGTCGGGAACCCCACCATGAACTGTGTGTTCAGCAGGATGTCGGGATGGTTCCGATGAATATCCAGCATCAGCGCCCTCCACTGCCCGGCAGTGTAGTGCCGGCCCATGAGTTTCAGGATCCGATCGCTTCCCGACTGCACGGGGGACATCACCATCTCGATCCTTCCCGAGTCAAACGTGGGTTCCATGCCGTCGTAGATCGTCTCGAGGTGGTGCGGTTCAATCTGGTTGAGGAGGAACGAGCAGTTGCCCGATGGGTCGGCACCGAGCATCTCGTCGAGGAGGTCGGGAAGGCGGCAGCCTATATCGACGCCGTAACTCCCGAGGTCGGTTGCAACAAGCGAGAAACGGTTGTATCCCCGTCCCATCGCGCTCCGGAGTTCGGAGACGACGTTCTCAATCGGGCGGCTGTGAATGGTGTTCCCGAACGCCGGACGCTCGCTGCAGTAGGTGCAGTGTCCGGTACACCCGGCTGCAATGGGAATATAGTATATCGGTGAACGTTTCACCCTCCGTGAATTGAAAAGGTCTACCCCACGCTTATAGAGGAGCAGTGCACGGGTAACGAGATCGGTGCCGCTGCAACCGTGGATGCTGGGTGCGGCCATGGTTGCCAGTTCGTTCTCGGCAGCCGAATGATCGGTCGCGTCCAGAGAGATGCCGTTTGTGCCCGGGATTGAGGTGAAGAAATCGGTATCCAGCGGGCCGACGAGCGGGCCGTCGTAGATTCCCGCGAACGCCTGCGGGTTCTGTTTTGCAAGGCATCCCCATACGACGAGTTCGGCACCCGGCTGCATCTTTCCCTTAAGCTCCCTGACGATATCCAGGGAATGGCTCTCCTTCTCGTTGGTCAGCCCGCAAGCGTAGAAGAGAACGGTGTCTGCATCGCTTATCTCCGGGATCACCCGAACATCCTGAGTATGGGCACCCAGATACCTTTCGACGAGTTTTGTCCTGAGTTGCCCCTCGACGCATCCGTTCGTGCAGAGGAATATTCTGGTCATAGGCTACCGCGAAAGCCCCTATAGTAGGGTGGGCATATATACCTTTTGCCGGCGGGAGCGTTATCTCAACATCCCTCAACGAATTTGGGGAGATGATATACCCTCCATACCCCTGAGGCATCCTCAGGCAACTCATCGAGATTCGGCCGTCATACTATCTATCCGTACTCGCCGGGAAACAGGTATGGCCGGCGGCCGGGCTGCATGGGACACCGTCGAGCCTGCAGAGATCATCCATGGCCATCGGGTGCTTCTCAAACCACACCCTTATATTTCCCGCTCCGTGGTATAGTCGAAAACGCAGCTCGGAGAGAGTTGCGTCTTCTCAGCCTGCACCTAGCGCATGCGCCAAAAGAGGGTGCGTCAGGCAGCATACCGGATCTATCGAGGGGCTGTCGTGGACTCGATCCGAACTGCAACCGGGGTCGTCGGGAACTGTGCCAGTTCGCGGCTTCAGGGGATCGAATACTACCGGGGACGGGGCGAGGATACCGCAACCGGGCTGGTGCACTGGAATCTCGGCGGCTACCGGCCGTCCGACATCGAGGTGGCCGCAGCGTTCGATATCAATGCCAGAAAGGTCCGAAAGGACGTCTCCGAAGCCATCTTCTCTCTCCGAACTGCACCACGGCTTTCTTGCCCGGGGGTCCTGAAAACCGGCGTGACCGTCCGGTGAGACGGATTCTGGACAGTCTTCCCGGGCACATGCAGAGGCATCGGGAAGAGGACCGGTTCGTGCTCGCCGAAGAGGAGGAGGCGTGCCTCCATCGCACAATCGGCGTAGAACTGTGCGGCCTTCTCCAAGCCCACGGGAAGGTAGTTAAGCAGCATCTCAGCGCCCGAGTCTTCGAGCACCTCCGGAGTACGAGGTCTCGAAGAGCATGCTCGTCGTCGTGTTCTTCATCCTGATGGTCGCGGTCGCCACCCTCCTCCTGCTCCATCTTGCACCGCAGGGGGGATTCGACTCCGCCGACGTCATCTTCGAGGTCGTCTCCGCCGCGGCCAACGTCGGGATCAGCACCGGGTTCGTGAGCCCCGGCATGTGCCCCGCGGCGAAATGGCTCTTCATCGTCGTCATGTGGGCGGGGAGGCTCGAGATCGTGCCCGTCATCGCCCTGGTGGCCGGGGCGGCACGGAGGCTGTAGACCCTCCGGGACCCTCTCGCACCGGCGCAAGCCCGGAGAACAGTATAAATACCGGCGGTGCGTCATATCGCCATTGCGTCGGGCCTGATCGGCATGAAGGAGTCTACGAAGTTCGCATTCGACATCAGCTGGGTGTTCGTCAGCCAGATCATCACCCTCGGCTCAGGGTTCCTCCTGAATATCCTGCTGAGCCGCTGGCTCGGCCCGGGGGACTTCGGGCTGTATACCCTGACGCTGACCATCTTCACGATCTCCACGCTGGTTGCCGGCCTCGGCATCCCGGAGACGGTCGTGAAGTTCGTCGCCGACTACAAGACCGACCGGGAGCGGCGGGACGCCGTCGTCACCGCCGGGGCGGTCAACGGGCTCTTGCTCGGGACCGCGGCCGGGTTCGTCCTCTTCCTCTTCGCTGGGGAGATTGCGGCGCTCTTCTCGATCCCCGATCTCTCCGGTCTCGTCCGGCTTGCCGCGCTTGCCGTGCCGATCTCGATCCTGAACACGACCCTCCTTGGCCTCCTGAACGGCCTGAGGGAGATGCGGTCCTACTCGTTTAGGTTCATCATCCGCTCGCTCCTCCTGGTCGTGCTGGCGGCAGTCTTCATCCTCGCGGGTTTCGGCCCGGCGGGAGCGGTGGCGGCGCTGCTGCTCACCGAGATCGGGACGCTCGCCTTCGTCGCGGCGGTCGTCCGCCCGCACTTCCGTCTCTCTGCCCTCAACCACCGGGAGACGACGAAGAAGATGCTCGCGTTCGGGAGCAGGGTCTTCATCGCGAGCGCGGTCTACCTGGTGAACACCTACACCGACACCCTCCTCATCGGCTACCTGCTGACGGAGACCGACGTCGGCCGGTACGCGGTCGCGATCGCGATCGCCCGGGTGGCCTTTCTCTCGCTCCCGGGCTCGATCTCTACGGTCAACTACCCGGCTATCTCGGAGTATTACAGCAAGGGCCTCACGGACGCCGTCGAGGCGGTGATATCCCGGTCGATCCGGTACTGCCTCACCCTCCTCTCGATAACGGGGCTCCTCCTCATCTACCTCTCCGAAACGATCATCGAGGTCCTCTTCGGCCCCGACTACCTGCCGGCCGTGCCCGCCTTCATCGTCCTCGTCTACGGGATGATCGTCTTCGGGGCGGTCTCCTCCGTCGGGCCAGCCCTCAGCGCCATGAACCGGCCGGGGCTCTCCTCGAAGGTGAACATCCTGGTCGCGGGAGCAAACGTCTGCCTCGACCTGGCGCTCATTCCCCTCTTCGGGATAACCGGCGCGGCCGCCGGCACCGCCGTATCATGCACCCTGCTCGCGGTGCTGATACTCTATATCCTCCACCGGGTCTTTGCCGTGCAGGTCGAGTCGGCGAAGATTGTGAAGACGTTTCTGGTGATCACCGTATTCCTCCTCGCCTTCTTCCTGCTGCAGGGCGCAGTTCACCCGTACGCGCTCGCGGCGGTCTTAACCGGCCTCTACGGCATCTACGTCTACCGGTTCCTGCTGACACCGTCGGACAAAATCGAGATCTTCGGCGCGATCACGCCCCTGTTCGGGCGCATTGCGCTCCGGCGCCTCAACGAGCGTTGAAAACGGAAGGGAGCGCGGCGGCCCGGGAGAGCCCCTTCAGCCGCTCGATGCCGCAGCTCAAGGCGTGCACGAGGTAGTAGCTCGACTCCCGCCCGCTCCCGGCGGTCAGTCCGGCCCGGAGCGCATCCTCGATATCCTCCCCGGCAAAGACCGTCACGCCCCTCCCGATCTCCGCATACACGTGTGCGTCGCTCCCGCCGACCGTTCCCTTCCCACAGGCCTGCGAAAGCCGCATCGAGCGGGCGTTGGCCGCCGGCAGCGACCTGCTGTTGAACCCCTCGATGAGGTCCACCCCTCCTGCCAGGCGCCCGGGGAACGGGTGCCCGCGGTAGGGGTGCGCCAGAACCGCAAGCCCGCCCTGGGCGCGGATCTCGGCGACCACGTCGTCGAACCGCCGCGCCGTGATCTCCTCTTCGAGGAAGAGGCCGAGGACGTCGCCGTACTCCGTCCTGACCTCCGCACCGACGATCACCGTAACGTCCCCGTCCCCGCTCGCCTCCCGGGCGAGAAGGCCGCCCCGGACGGTGTCGTGATCCGTCACCGCTATGGCGGCGAGCCCCCGCTGCCGGGCAACCCTGACGACCTTCGCGGGATCCATGAGCGAGTCCCGGGAGCACCGGGTATGGATGTGCAGGTCGGCGAACATCCTCTTCACCTACCCGTAGGCGGCCTCCTCGACGGCGGTGCAGACGTACGCGACATCGCCGTCGCTCATCCCGGGGTAGAGGGGCAGCGTCACCTCGTGCTCCCCGACGAACTCGGTCTTCGGGAGCGACCCTCGCGTATCCCCGAGCAGCCTCCTATAGTAGGTGAAGAGGTGAACCGGAGGATAGTGGATGCTCGTCTGGATACCCCGCTCCTTCAGCGCCGCCTGGAAGCCGGCCCTTGAGAGATCCGCAGAGAGGATGACCGGGAAGATGTGGTGGGAGGACTTCCCGTTCTCCCTCCCGCCGAACGGGCACTCTATCTGCTCGATCCCGGCAAGCGTCCTCCTGTACCGTTTGACGATATCCCGCCTCCGCTCGTTGTTCTCCTCCAGGCGGCGGAGCTGGACGATGCCGAGTGCGGATGCAACCTCGCTCGTCCGGTAGTTGTAGCCGAGATCGGTGACGTCGTAGCTGGAGCTGTGCCCCCGGTGCCGGTCCCACGTCAGCGTGGTCATGCCGTGCGAGCGCATCACCCGAATCTTCTCGGCAAGACGGTCGTCGTCGGTCACGATCATCCCCCCTTCGCCGGTCGAGAGGTTCTTGTTCGCGAAGAAGCTGAAGCACCCGACATCCCCGATCGCCCCGCACTTCCGCCCCCCGTATGCCGCGCCCACTGCATGCGCCGTGTCCTCGACGACCCGGAGATCATGGTCGCGGGCGATCTCCATGATCGGCCGCATGTCACAGGCGTATCCTCCGTAGTGGACGACAGTGATCGCCCGCGTCTTCTCCGTGACCTTCGCCGCAATATCCTCCCAAGAGACGTTGAGGGCGCCCGGCCCCGTAATATCGGCAAAGACCGGTTTCGCACCGCAGTAAAGGACCGAGTTCGCCGTTGCGACGAACGTGAGCGACGGCGTTACGACCTCGTCGCCGCTGCCGATGCCGAGCACAGCATGGGCAATGTGCAGCGCCGCAGTCCCGTTCGAGACGGCAAACGCATGCTTTACCCCGAGATACCGGGCAAACGCCGCCTCGAACTCCTCCGTCACCGGCCCCATGGAGAGCCACCGCGACCGCAGGACGTCACGGACCGCATCGTCCTCCTCGCAGCCCATCGTGATGTCGGAGAGCGGGATCTTCCACGTCATTCTAGTCCCCTCCGACGCCCGGCGCCTCGTAGAACGGGGACGTCGCGCTGTTTGCCTTCCGGTAATCGTCCACCCGCCCGATGTCCAGCCAGTAGCCGTCGTACTTGAAGGCCTTGACGGGCTCCCCCGCGGCAAGCAGGACGCGGATCAGGTCGGGGAAATCGATGTACTCGTGCGGCGTGATGTAGTCGAGAACCGCCGGAGCGAACGCGTAGACGCCCATGCTCACGTAATGCTCGAACCCCGGCTTCTCGGTGTAGCCGACGATATCTCCGTTGCCGTCGGTCTCCACGATACCGAAATCGACGAAATAGTCTCGTTTGTTCAGGGCGACCGTCGCGACCGCCCCGTTTTTGTTGTGGTAGTCCATGAACGCGGAGAACGGCAGGGTCGTCAGGACGTCGCCGTTCATCATCAGGAACGGCTCGGAGAGGTCGCCCTTGATGAGCCCGAGGCACCCGGCGGTTCCGAGCGGCTTGTTCTCCCGCGAGTAGGTGATCGAGAGCCCGAACCGGCTCCCGTCGCCGCAGAACGCCATGATCAGTTCGGCCAGATGCCCCACCGCTATCGTTACGTCCCGGATGCCGTGCTCCCGGAGCTGGCAGAGGATGATCTCGAGGATCGACTTATCCCCGATCGGCATAAGCGGCTTGGGGATGATGGTCGTGTAGGGTTCGAGCCTTCTCCCCTTGCCGCCGGCAAGAATAACCGCTTTCATGTCAGGTCACATAATGTCCGGGACCGTAGAGGTCCAGGTGTTCTCTAAACCATGCAATCGTCCGCGAGAGCCCTTCTTTTAGGGGCACAGCCGGAGACCACCCGAGGAGGTCCCGGGCACGGGTGTTGTCGCACCACAACCGCTCCACCTCGCTCTTCTCCGGCCGAAGGCGGCCGCTGTCGGTGACGACCTCGATCTCTCTGCCGATGAGAGACGCAACCGTCTCCGCGACGGCACCGATGGAGATCTCGTAGTTCGACCCGACGTTCACCGTCTCCCCGACCGTCCGCGGTGATTCGGCGACGAGGACGAACGCACGCACCAGGTCGTCGACGAAGGTGTAGTCCCGCGTGGTGTGCGTCGCGCCGAGAACGACCTTCTCCTGCGTCAGCGCCTGCGTGATGATCGTCGGTATCACCGCCCGGGCGGACTGCCGCGGACCGTAGGTGTTGAACGGCCGTATCGTCGCGATAGGGACGTCGAACGACCGGTAGAAACTCTCGGCCACTTTGTCCGCCCCGATCTTGCTCGCGGAGTAGGGCGACTGCCCCTGTAAGGGATGGTTCTCGTCGATGGGGACGTAACGCGCCGTCCCGTAGACCTCGCTCGTCGAGGTATGGACGACCTTCTCGACGCCGGCGTCCCGCGCGGCTTCAAAGACGTTAAGCGCGCCGAGGACGTTCGTCTCCACCGTCTCCCGGGGATGGATGTAGGAGTACGGGATGGCGATGAGCGAACCCAGGTGGAAGACGACGTCGACGTCCCGGACGGCTCTGCGTACGGCGTCCGCGTCTTTGAGGTCCCCCATGACGATCTGCACCCGTTCCCGCCGCTCGTTCGGGAGCAGCCGCAGGAGGCCGGGGTCGTTCCTCGAGTTGTAGCGGACGAACGCACGCACGTCCGCTCCAAGGCCGGCGAGGTGCTCCGTCAGGTGGCTGCCGACGAAGCCCCCGGCTCCGGTCACCAGCACCTTCCTGTCAGTCCAGTCCTTCATTGACCACTCCCCTGCACCTTACCGCCCGCGGCGTTGGGGGCGGGCTTTGCATAGTTACCATACTTCATCGGAATCACCTGTTTCGCAGACCTGTTTTCGTGTGCGGCCCGTATACCGGTGCGCGACGGTATCGAGGGGATGCCGCCGCAGTCCGGGTACGGGGAGCGACGGAATGGCCGGGTCGTCCCTCCCCACCGGCCGCAGGGGAGCGGCAGGTGCTATCGGAACCGGGGCATCGGGGGGCAGCAGCGCCATCCCATCAAGAAGCGCCCCCATCGGCATGAACGAGAACCGCGCCATCAGCATGATGAGTTTCTCAAGCGACGTTCGGACGCCGTGGTAGGTGACGAGACGGGAGATGAACGGCACCTTCAGCAGGGGAGGGCCCGGGTAGATGTCGTGGGGGTGGACGTAGATGTTCGCCGGCCTCCTTGTGGCAACCCTGCCGACACCCCAGGAGAGAAACCGCTTCGGGAGGACCCGGAGATAGAACCCGCCGGAGACGGGGATGTTCGTGCCGAGCCGGAGAACCGAGAGCGGGAACTCGACGATCGGGCCGTCGGGGTCGTGGACGGTGATGTCGTCCCGCGAGGGCCGGTAGATGCCGACGGGCGCGTCCGGCACGCCGTAGATCTGGGTCCTCACCGGGAAGATGCTCGAGTCGTACTGGAACCCGTACTTCTCCAGGACCTCGAGCGCCCACTTCGTCTCGTTGTTCAGGGAGAACGACGGTGCCCGGAACCCGACCGGGTTGTAGTCGGCGAGCAGTTCGAGGGACTTCTTCAGTTCGCCCTCGAACTCGCTCCGGCTCATCGCGTAGAGCGGCTTATGGGAGTAGGCGTGGCACGCAATCTCGTGGCCGCCCCGGTGGATCTCGCTGACGACCTCGGGATACGTCTCCGCGACGGAACCGAGAACGAAGAACGTCGCCTTGACGTCGAATGCATCGAGCACGGCAAAGATCGGTCTCAACGAGTCCCGAAACCCGTCCTCACGGTCACGGGGCAGGTAGTCCGTCAGGAACTCGTTGCACCACCAGAACTCGAGATCGATGCTGAGCGCGTTGACGTTCACTGTTATCGCCTCAGGACAAATCGCCACATCTCAGGATCGAGCGCGTAGCGTGCCGTGGCGAGCACGAACCCCATCGTGGGGCCCGGATCGTGCAGCGAAAGGATGTCGTCGGGCGTGCCGAACCGGAGAAACTCCCGAAAGTTCTGCCAGGTCTTCGGGGCGCTCAGGTACCAGAGGATATCTCCGGGGAGCAGCCAGCGGCATCGGACCCCTTCCCGGTAATCCGCGACCGTCTCGATGTCCCCGTCCATGATCATCCGGTAGAGGAGGTAGGGGAAGTCCACGCCGCTCAGGATGGAGAGGTGGAGCGATCCCCAGAAGCGTGGGTTCACCTCCATGAGTTTGAGCGTGCCGTCGCGGGCGTCGATACGGAACTCCACCATCGCGACACCGGACCACCCCATCGCCTTCAGGAGACGGAGGGCGATCGCCGCGGCTTCCCGGGCCGGTTCGTCTTTGACGGTCTCACGAAGCGTGCTTGCGCCGCCGGAGACCGGGTAGGACCGGAGCCTCCTCTGGACAGTCACGGCACGCGGTTCCGACCGGCCGTTCGTGAGGGCGTAGACCCCGAGCTCCCCGCCGCCGGGTATGAACTCCTGAACCACCACCGGGCCGAATGCCGCCACGGTCGCTTCGTAAGCGCGGAGAAGGTCGTCAGGACCGCTGCAGACCCGGACACCCCGGCGTCCCGAACTCACCCGGGGTTTGACGACGGCCGGGTAATCGATATCCCCGGCAATCTCCACCGATTCGGCGGCGCACTCCGGGAAGAAGGTTTTCGGACAGGGGATGGCGTTCTCGAGAGCGATGCGGAGGGTCGTCCCCTTGTCGTAGCCTTTCATGAAGACGTCGCGGGACGGCAGGGCGATCCGGGTGTACCGGGAGATCTCCTCTTCGTGGTCGATGATGGGTTTTAAGCAGGCGTCAGCGACCGGAAAGATCGCGTCGTATTCCTTCTCTCTCAGGTGAGCGAGAAGGTGGCGTACGAACTCCTCCTCCCGTTTCGGCGAGGGGTATACCAGGCGGTGGCTGCAGTACCGCGAAAAAGCGCCCGTCGCGCACCTCGTCTCTTCGCCGGCGGTCACCTCCAGTCCCTGCTTTCCAAGCGACCGGATGACCGCGAGAGAGCTGCGCATCTGTGCGTCGGTTACGAAGATGGCTCCTCGACTCAATCCTTCCCCCCCTGGACGAACCTTGATGGGCGATAGGTTGCGCTTCTGATATTTAAACCTGCTCTCTATCCTGAGGGCTCCTATCCGGTATCGGGCCTGTGGGACACACCGAACGGACAAGCAGGACTGCGCCGATCTCTCTCCAAAACGCCGAATTGTTGAGATCAGGTATGCACGGAATTATCCGGCGGCAAGCCCTGCGGGGATGCGAAGGGTATTTCTGACGTGCCGGCCGGACTGCGCCGGGAGCGAAACATTTATATTGAGGAATACCAGGGGATCGGTTGTCCCTCCTCCTCACCCCGATAGGCGTTCAGGGGATTTACGGGGTCCGGGGGGACCGAAGACAAACCTACAGGGGTTATCATGCATCTTCACTCGATCAACGGAGCGCAGGCATGAAGGTCATGGTGGTGACGCCGTACTTCTACCCGCACATGGGCGGCGTGCAGAAGTACATCCACGAGATCGGCACCCGGCTGCAGCGGCAGTTCGGGCACGACGTGACCGTCGTCTGCTCCAACTGGAGCCAGGAGGGGAACATCGTGAGGACCGACCGGATCGACGGTCTTACGGTGATCCGGCTGCCCTACCAGTTCAAGGTCTCGAGCACCCCCGTCAGCCTTGCATGGAAGAGGGCCCTGCAACAGATCATCGGTTCGGTGCGCCCGGACGTCGTCAACGGGCATATGCCGGTTCCGTTCATCGCGGATGCAGCCGCCCGGGCATCGGCCGGGATGCAGGTGCCCTACGTCCTGACCTACCACAACGACCTGACCGGCTCGGATCTCCTGACGCGGGCGTTCGGGCGATGCTACTACCCGCTTCTCGGTTCGCGGACACTCCGCCTTGCGGATATCATCGTCGCCACGTCGGAGTACTACGCCGGACGGTCGCCGCACCTCTCGAAACACCGCTGGAAACTGCGCTACGCCGCTCCGGGCGTCGATCTCGAGCGGTTCGGGGGAGACCGCTCGGACTTCCTGCGCCGGAAGTACCGCCTGGACGGCGAGAAGATCCTGCTCTACGTCGGCCACCTGGACCGGGAGAGCCGGCATAAAGGCGTTCACTACCTGATCCGGGCGATGAAGACCGTCCGGGAGTCCATGGACGCTAAACTCATCCTCGCCGGCCGGGGGAACTACATCGACCACTACCGGGGGCTCGCCGCCGACGAAGGGGTCGCAGAGGACGTCATCTTTGCCGGTTTTGTTCCCGAGAACGAGATGCCCCTCTACTTCAACGGCGCCGACCTCCTCGTTCTGCCGAGCTGCGACCGTGCGGAGGGGTTCGGCATGGTGCTGATCGAGGCGCAGGCGTGCGGCACGCCGGTCATCGGGACAGACATCGGCGGCATACCCTATGCCGTGGAAGACGGGGCGACCGGCCTCCTGGTCCCGCCGGGAGACGCGGCGGGGCTTGCCGCCGCCGCCATAATGGTGCTCGGCGACCAGGACCTTTACCGGCGGATGGCCCAAAAGGGGCCAGAGAGGGTACGTGAACTCTTTACATGGGAGAAGAGTGCTGCGGCCTACGACCAGGTCTTTCGCGAGGCCGTCCAGGGGGAGAGAGACCGCTGTATGGAACCGGAAAAAGAGGGAGTGATGAGTTGGGGGCTCAGTTCGTCTTAGCCCTGTCCCGAACCTTCCCTGCCTTCTTCTCCAAGGACTTCTTGTCCTTTGACCTGACACACCTCATTCTTAAGGAGGGATAGAACGGATGTCATCCAGGCGCGATATAATTTAAGGACAATTCTCCGTTTTACGCAGAATCAAGACAGAATAGCGTGGCTTTTCCCGGCATTTCGACTGCAGTGGAAGGAAGGGCGCACCGGAGCGCCCTATGCTCCGCATCTGACGCCGGAGAGCGTCGAGAGTACAACCAGGGAGAGCGACCCCACCACCTGGACGCCTATCATGAGGGAAGCAACCCGGATCGCGCCGGCAATCGCGAGTTCTCCCGATATCGACCTGAGTTCGACCTGTGTCTCTGCAGGTGCCGAGCCCGGTTCGACGAGCCAGTCGCAGAAGAGCGCTGTGCCGACCGCAAGCACGACGACCGCCATATGAGTATGAAGATGAATAGCCCGAGTATCTCGGCCTTTTGGAGCGGTTTTGCTGCAACACGTATCGACGTCACTTTTGCACCGCTGCTCTCATGCATGTCGTTCAACCCCATGGACCCGTCCGATGCTCGCCGGAACGTGCCCCAAATCTGCGCCGCCGGAATGGTCCGGCGCACGGAGCTCGCAGGCCGCGGGCTACGGCTCCGGGCGGGATCTCTTTGCCGACATGGGACTCAAGTTCTCAGAGACCTGTGAAAACGTTGACGAGGTGGCGGAGCGTTGCGGGCTCGAAGTCCTCCGGGCAGCAACAACCCTGCACTGGGCCCCCAGATGCTTCCCAAACCATACCCTTATATTTCCCGCTCTATATATGACTCAAAAACGCAACTCAGAGAGGGTTGCGTTGTCTCAACCTGCGCCTGGCGCATCCGCCGAGGGAGGGGAGCGTCAGGCAGCATACCGGAGCTATCGGGGGGCTGTCGTGGACTCGATCAGGATTGCAATTGTGGGTATCGGGAACTGTGCCAGTTCGCTGCTTCAGGGGATCGAATACTACCGGGGGAAAAGCGAGAAGGACGCAATCGGGCTGATGCACTGGGACCTCTGCGGCTACCGACCGTCCGACATCGAGGTGGCTGCGGCGTTCGATATCGATGCCCGGAAGGTCGGAAAGGACGTTTCCGAAGCGATATTCGCCCCCCCGAACTGCACCACGGCCTTCTGCCCAAAGATGCCGAGGACTGGTGTCGCCGTCCGGATGGGGCGGGTGCTGGACGGTTTTCCCGGGCACATGCGGGGTTATCGGGAGGATTGCAGGTTCGTGCTTGCCGACGAGGAGGAGGCGTCGCGCGAGGACGTCGTCAGGACACTCGAGGATTCGGG
>Ga0265294_10001851_pt1 | contig 28228 bp, 28 predicted proteins | sample MunlanPumphouse3_FD_192504 | JGI IMG/M metagenome (GOLD analysis project Ga0265294, IMG submission 192504) | Groundwater microbial communities from a municipal landfill in Southern Ontario, Canada - Pumphouse #3 | ecosystem: Environmental > Aquatic > Deep subsurface > Groundwater | place...
GTGCCGCCTCCGAACTTAACCGCATCGGCCGTGATTACGGCATCCTTTTCTTCGCTTTGGTTGGTCAGCGTTACGCGTCCGGAGAGTTGCCTTCCTGCCTCGAACATAAAGGTGCCTAAATAGATCCATGTGCCTCCGCCCATCTGTTGATTTACCCTGAACCGGGTTTCTCCGCCCTTGTGGTGAACGGTATAACGGGCGTCCCGTGCGCTTAAAGGCAGGCTTTTGTACGAGACGTACACGGCATATTCCCCGGTTTCGGGAATATCGGGGGTCCATTCGGCTACTGACGGTTTTTCATTGCGTCCCGAGCCGGTGACATTTAGGGTGCCGGTACTACGGAATGTCCCCATTTTAAAGGGATTGTCATAACCGGTATATATTTCTTTTGTATGGGCAAAACCCTGTGCGTCTATTTTATCCTTTGTCCAGCTGTAATAACCGTTCATTTCGCTGTAACCGCTTTCCGGATTGTCGTTATCCACAATGACCTCGTTCGGTTGCGTGTCCCTTTCCCGGGGAAGCATTACCACGGCACCGGCATTTTCCAGCATAGGAGTGAGGTAGGGCAGGACATAAGACATGGTGTAGAGGTCTTCCACTGTTTGGAAAATTCGGGCGCGTTGCCATTCCCATCTGGCCAGACGTTGTTCGTAATACAGACCGTGGCTTTGCCATAAAGCGATATGCTTATTCTGCAGACCATTGGATATTTCGTAGGGCATATCTTCACGCCTTACAAGGGGCGTGGGGCCCAGGTCGGGCCAATCGTGTCTGGCAGTAATCCGGTTATCTTTTTTTATTTGTTCAAGTCTCGCGGCTTTAGTGGCATTAATCCCTTCCAGTCTTTTCTGCAGCCTGGCATCTGCGGCTTTCTGTTCAGGGGTTTCCCGGCCGGTCTCTTTTTTTATTTTGCCGGGAGACTTTGGCGTAACATGCTTCACGTATTCCCGGCGGTTCCGTTCTTTCTGATGTTTGGTAAGTCCTTTGAATTCCGGGTTGAAATAGGCAGGTATCAGTTCGGAGAGTTCCCTGTTGTCAGAAATAATTCTGAGTTCGTAATTATTATATTTTCCTTTGAGTATGGAGCGAACCGCACTGTAAACGGCCTGGACCGAAGCGGGTCGGGCAGGGTACTCGGCAAGAGCCGCATTGAAATTGAGGGTAAGCAATTTATGTCTGTCGTCGCAGTCAGCACTTATTATACGCAAGTGGCTTATGCGCATTACACCGTCTTTTACTATAGAAGTGATGGTGTCTGTTACTTTTTTTGCCTGCAGGCTGTCCAGTACCGGATAGAACCCGGATTTTTGGGCATACGCACAGGTAAAGAACAGCATTTGAATAATGAAAAGAAGTATGAGTGATTTTTTCATTGTGCGGATAATGTGGTTGAATCGTACAAATATAAGGGATTTAGTACAAAATAGTAACTTTGTGAATCAAGACAATGCATGCAATGAAGACAAAGATAATTAAATGGCTGCCTTATAGCCTCCTCGTGCTGGGGCTTATTGTTCTCGGACTTTTCCGGATTTTCCCTGAAACCATGGATACAGTATATTCCGGGTTTATTTATAAATGGGTAGCTCAGGGAATCTCTCTGGTTATGTCTCTCATCCCGTTTTCAATGGCCGAGCTGGCCTGTTTTGCCGCAGTATTACTTCTTCTTTACGGTTTGATTTGTGGTTATATTATTAAGCATCCAAAGGTATTGCTCAGGACAATTGTTTATATGGCAGCGGTGTTCCTTCTTACCTGCGGAGTAAATTATTACCGCGTGCCTCTGGAAAAACATCTGAACTATACATTGGAACCTTCTTCCGGAGACGATCTTGTTGAATTGGCAGAAAATATGCTGCAACGTACAAACCGTGCTGCCGATATGGTCAGGCGTACTGCAGAGGGAAAAATCAACCCCGACTACACGTTCCCGCAAATGAAAAAAGAAGTGCTTCTGGCTTATGATTCGCTTGCAGTAAGCGTTTCAGGTAAATTCGGCGGGTACTTTCCTGCGGTAAAACCGCTTATGGTGTCAAATCTTTATTCCTATTCTTATATAATGGGATTCTTTTTTCCATGGACCGTTGAAGCCAATGTTAATAAAAGCGTACCAGAATTCTGGATTCCGGGCCTTATAGCACACGAGCAGGCTCATGTGAGGGGCTTCATGCGGGAGAACGAAGCGAATTTTATTTCCTACCTGGTGGGATGTCATACCAATAACAGAGAATTAAAGTATTCTACGTTGCTTCACAGTTTTATATATGTTTTGAGTGCCCTTCAGTCATCCTGTCCCGAAGCTCACAGGAAGATAATCGAAGGGCTGTCTCCCAGGGTTTTGCACGATTTGCAGGAGAATAATGAATATATATCGGCTCACCGTTCCCTCTGGGGGGAGATGTCCAACAAGATGAATGATGTGTATCTGAAAGTGAACGGGCAGGATGAGGGTGTAAAAAGCTACGGAAAAGTCGTAGATCTGTTACTGGCTGAATTCAAAAAAAATAAATCTGAGATGCAGCAAAAAGCAAATACGTCCGTTTATATTAACGAAGCACCGGAATAGTGGATTGATTTATGGACCAAAGAGCCCTGTACAGGGATTATCACCAACCGATTTATCACGCTTGTCTGAGAATTCTCCGTTCAAGTGAAGAGGCAGAAGAATGTATGCAAGATGCATTCATTAAGCTTTTTACAAAAGGGGCTCCTGTATTTGCAAACAATGCGGCCTGTTATGCCTGGTTACATAAGGTAGCCGTCAGGGGAGCGATAGACCGTCTGCGCTCTCTGGATTTCAGGATGGGTCTGGAATCGGAATCTATTGAAGGTCATCATCAGTTACGGAATGCTCCTTCCGAAGAAACGGTTATAGGTTATGTATCTGAGGAAGGAGATACCGTACAGAAAGTGAATATGATTAAGGACGCGTTGGCTTCGTTATCCGGCGGATACCGCACTATACTCAGCCTCCACCTTTTTGAGGGATATGATTTTGACGAGATTGCCCAGGTTACCCGTCTTCGTCCTTCAACGGTAAGAAGCCAGTATGCCAGAGGAAGGCAAAAATTACAGGAAAAAATCAATGCATTATGGACCCGTTAAAATCATTCATACAGGAAAACAAAGATCTGTTCCGGGAAGCACCGCCTGTTCCGGGTCATGAGGAACGGTTTGAAAGACGATTGGAAGAACAATTGGCGAAGACAAAGAGAATGAAGCGTAATTATATGATATATATATCGCTGGCAGCTTCATTTGTATTGATTGTTTCTATAGGCTTTTTAAGCTCTCCATGCCCTGGAGGATCCAATGCCTGCTACTATAACGAGATACTCCGGTTGTCGGAAGAAATCGAATTCAACAGCCGGAATATGCCGGAATACCGCCGGCAGGAGATTCTTATGACGTTGAACACGCTGGTTCCAGGAAGTGAAAACGAATTTTCTCAGTCTTTACCTGCCTGCCTGCCCAAAAACGAACTGGAGCGTCTGAATAGGGAATATTACGAAAGTATATATAAAGGAATAAAAGAAGTTGCAGCTTTAATATATTAAAAATTAATTTGTTATAAGATGAATAAGAAGATTGTTTTATTTACCCTGGCCCTTTTGACGGGGTTGGGTGCCTATGCTCAAAAAAACATTACCCGGACTTTTGACCTGGCTGATTTCAATGCCATTGACGCTTCCTATTTTTATGAGGTTGAGGTTACCAAAGGTGATAAATGCACACTCACCATAGAAGCACCCGATGATATTATGGATGAACTGGCCGTGATTGTGTCTGACAGTGAGTTGCAAATGGGTGTTTCACGTGAGTGGTGGAGAACATTTGAAAGGACCTGGAAAAAAGAGTATAGGGTTAAGGCCTACGTTACTATGCCCGACCTGGTTTCGGTAGATCTGAACAGTGCCGCATCGTTACGTACCGTTACCCCGTTTTCCCCAAAGAACTTTGAAATAGATCTTTCCGGTGCTTCATCGGCCAATGTCTCTGTTATGACACATACTGCACAAATTAAAGTGAGTGGCGCATCTGAATTAAATATCAACGGATTGGCCACTCGTTCGGAGATCTATGTGAGCGGAGCCTCTACGCTGCATTTCAGACAGGATGCAGACTATATTAAGGTAAAAGCATCCGGTGCATCTACCGTTATTATGGACGGTTCTGCCACTACCGCAGACATGCAGGCAGGCGGTGCCTCTAACATCAAGGCATATAATTTTGAGACAGATCGCATGACTGTAGACTGCTCCGGGGCATCCAACGCAGATGTGCTTGCTAAACGCACCATAAGTGCAAAAGCCTCGGGCGCTTCCAATATCAGCGTCAAGGGGAATCCAAAATTCACGGCCTCCCATTCGAGCGGAGCCTCTTCAATAAGAACAAGATAAATGATTTTAGCTATGAAAAAAATGGTTACAGTAGGATTAATGTTGCTGGTCAGCACATTGTCCTTTGCCCAGCATCCCGGGTTGGAATCCAGAAATTTTAAAGTGTCTTCGTTTTCCGGACTTGAAATTTCAGGTATATATGACGTGACGCTGGTTCAGAGCAGTAATTTTTCCGTAAAGGTAGAAACGCATCCCGAAATATTTGAATACCTGGAAGTCTATGTGAAAGGAGATGTTCTCCACCTGGGTTATAAAAACGGGGGAATTCCCAAACACATTCAAAGAAAGTACAATAATATGGAGATCCAGGCAAAAGTATCCATGCCGGTGATTCGTAACCTGGAGATGAGCGGCGTGACCAAACTCACTACCAACGATTCATTCAGGACCACCGATATGTCCATTGAACTTTCCGGGGTCACAAAGGTAAATTTCGGATACCTCGAATGCCTGAATCTTAACGCCGAACTTTCAGGAGTATCAAAAATTGATATGAAAGTAAAAGCAGAAGAACTAAATCTCGAAGCCAGCGGAGCTTCCAAGGCCTTCCTGACCTTTGAGGAAAAAATTATTACCTTTGCCGATATAGAGGTTAGCGGGACCAGCCATGCAACACTTACCGGGCGTGCTATCAGGTCGGCAGTTGATGTTAGCGGAGCGGCTTCGTTCAACGGGCTGGATTTCCAGGTAGAAAGCATGAAAGCCGTGGTTAGCGGAGCGGCAAAAGCAGAAGTCAAGGTGATTGGGACCCTGGAACCTGAAGTATCGGGCGCCTCAAAACTCCGGTACAACAAGAATGCCTCATTGCAGAATGTACGCACCAGTGGTGCATCGCATATGACTTCGTATTAATAATAAAATATATGACACCAAAACAGATTCACGAAAAATCTCTTGTTCTTGATTCACATTGTGATACACCAATTATGTTAAGAAGAGGTGTAGATATCGGAAAACGTTCGGACAAAGGTCATGTGGATCTGGTAAGGATGAAAGAAGGAGGCGTTGACGCCTCTTTCTTTGCACTGTATGTATCCAATAAATGGGAACCGCATGAGTGTACCTTCAGGGCATTGTCTGCCCTGGCTTCTGTCTATGATGTGCTGGCAGCGTATCCGGACAAAGTAGCTCTGGCTACAACCGCACAGGATGCCTATTCACTAAAAAAACAGGGGAAGATAGCCCTGTTTTTGGGCATGGAAAACGCAGGACCCATTCATACCGACCTTTCGTTGTTACGCCTTTTCTACCGTATGGGGGTACGCTATGTTACACTCACCCATGCAGGAAATAACGAAGTGTGTGACAGTTGTGCAACAAAAGAAAAAAGATGGAATGGTGTGAGCCCGTTTGGCAAGGAATTGATTGCCGAAATGAATCGTTTGGGTATGCTCATTGATGTTGCACATATCTCTGATGAAGCTTTTTACGATGTACTCAGGTATTCAGATAAACCGGTGGTCTCCACTCATTCCTGCTGCAGGGCTCTGTGCGATGTACCCCGTAACATGACCGACGATATGATCCGTGCCATGGCTGCCAAAGGAGGAGTCATTCAAATCAATTTCTATCCTGCTTTTCTTGATAAACAGTACTCTCTGGATGTGGCTCCCCTGATTGATGCATACGAAGAAGCCGAAAATCTTTATAACAGCAATCCTGCCATTTACGCCGGCTTGTTGAAAGAAGCGGGAGAACGGCTTTTGGCCCTTCCAAGGCCTTCATATAAAAGAATTGTGGACCATATTGACCACGTAGTTTCCCTGGTGGGACCAAAACATGTGGGCATAGGTTCCGATTTTGACGGTATTGAAATGTGTCCCGCGGGGCTGGAGGATATTTCTTATATGCCTGTGATTACTGAAGAGCTGTGTGCCAGGGGTTATTCAGCTACAGATATTGAAGATATTCTGGGAGGAAACTTTTTGCGGCTCTTATAGCCATTCTGCCTGCTGCATAATCTGCTCGGCTTTCTCAACAGTGCTTTCACGGGAAATGTTCCTTGTGGAGAAGATCAGAAAAAGTAATTCTTTTTCCGGATAACGACCGGCATAAATCTGGTAACCTCCGTTATCCCCTGTATGATACACCCTTTTTGTAAAGCCGGGTCTTTCCTCAATAAACCATCCGTATCCGTAACCCGTATAGGGAATATCCGTTGCGATTTTGGGAGAGTGAGCCTCCCGGGTCATTTGAGGGCTTATAAACAGATTGTTGCGCAACGCCTTTTCCCATTGTACAAACTCTCTTACCGATGTATAAAGTCCCCCGTCTGCTTTTGTGGCAAAGAAAGACGTCTCTCCGTAATCACATTCCTCCCATTGGCCCGATATTTTATTCCATTCATATCCGTGAGACATTTCCGGGATGGTTCTGCCTTCCTCAAAGTAGACACTTTCCTTCATGCCGGCCGGGAGAAAGATGCGGGTATGCATATACTCTTCAAAAGGTATTCCCGAAGCTTTCTCAATGATGGTGTACATTAGCTGGAACGTCGGATTCATATATTCGTAATGTGTTCCGGGTTGGAAATTCAGGAAGGAAAGGGTGTCCAGATAAGAGTAAGATTCAACATCGGTTGAATGATAAACATAGAGGCTGTCCGTTCTGGGACGAACGTCGGGTATGCCCGATGTATGAGACAGCAGATGACGTAATGTGATTTGCTTAAAGAAGTCTGCCTTAAACTGAGGAAAGTACATAGATACAGGGTCGTCAAGGGAGAGTTTTCCCTCTTCTGCCAGTTGCATGATTGCAACGGCAGAGAATTGCTTTGAAACCGAAGCGATACAAAAGAAGGTGCCGGGCTGTGCAGGTGTATTTGGCCGGATTGTTGCCAGACCGTAAGCTTTTTCAAAAACGACAGAATCTTTTTTCAAAACCAGTACGACGGCACCGGGCTGGTCTTTCTGCCATACGGTAGAAAAAAGGGAATCGAGTTCTTTAACGGCTAATTCATCTTTGTCCGGAGTACAGGAAACAAATGATATTAAAATTAATACCGGCAAAAGCCATCGGTTTTTCATAAATAATAAGTTTAGATAATTCTATTTTACTTAATGTATTTCAGTATTTTACGAATGAATGTTGGCCCCTGGTAAATGAAACCCGTGTAGACCTGAACAAGGGAGGCGCCTGCCTCCAACATCTCTTTGGCATCCTGCGGGGTCATAATACCGCCGACTCCAATAATAGGAAGATTGCCGTTCGTTTTCTCATGAATGTACCTGATAACCCTGAGAGCTTTCTCTTTCATAGGTGCCCCGCTTAATCCGCCTTCTCCGATTGCTGCCAGTTTTTCTTTATCTGTAGTAAGATCTTCTCTGGAGGTTGTGCTGTTGCAGGCAACTACACCGTCAAGGCCGGATAGCATCACCAGTTCAATCATCTGATCCAGCATCGCAGGAGTAAGGTCCGGAGATAGTTTCAGCAGAATGGGCCGGTACACGTCGCAATACCTTCGGATTTCCGTCAGATGCTTTATGATGGTTGAAAGACTGTCCACAGCTTGTAAATTTCTCAGATCCCTGACATTCGGGCAACTTACATTGATAACAAAATAGTCGACGTAGTCGTACAATTGAGCGAAAGCCTTTTCGAAATCTCTGTATGCCATATCGTTGGGCGTTGTAGCATTCTTAGAGATATTACCTCCGATAATAACCCGGGGATGACAGCGCTGAAGGTTTCTGACCACTTGTTTGACTCCTACGTTGTTAATTCCCATCCTGTTGATAATGGCCTTGTCTTTTACTAAGCGAAAGCATCTGGGCTTTGGGTTGCCCAGTTGCGGCTTTGGTGTAACGGACCCGATTTCTACAAATCCGAAACCCAGGTCGGCCATAGGATTGTAGGCAACCGCGTTTTTATCCATACCTGCGGCCAGCCCGACCGGATTTGGAAAATCAATCCCGAGCACCTCGCGTCTGAGAGACTGGTGGTTATAACAAAAAAATTTCCGCATAAGGAGCGGAACAAACGGAACGAATCTGGCTATACTAAGCAGTTTAATAGTAAACTTGTGTGCAGTTTCTGCAGAAAACAGAAAAAGCAGGGGTCTGAGTAGACGATACATATAATAAAGTATTGATTGCGCAAATATACTAATTGCGCGGAGAGTATTCAATAAAAGTGTTATCTGAATAAAATAAAACTACTTTGGCTATTTTAACAGATTGTTTAGATTCAGAACTGTATTTAGTTATATCTATAGTATTTAGATCTTGTTTTTCAGTTAAATGTTCTGTTGCAGACTCTTCTGAATCCTGATCTGCCGATACAATGGGTGCGGCAGCCTGCGCAGAGGGAGCTGCTAATGTTGTGGCAGGCGGTGTTGCAGAAGCCTCGTCAAAAAGAGATGCAGTTCGGATCTCTTTGTACATTTTTCCCTTACCGGTTATGATCCATTCTGCGTTCAGTGAAGGGTAGCATCGGAGCATTTTTTCTATAAAGTCAAATCCCGGCTTATTCCGTCCCGATAAAATATGTGATACTCCTGAGCGTTGAATCCCAATTTGATCTGCAAAACGGGCAGGAGTAATATTTTCTGCCTGTAAAAATTGCTGTAATCGGTTTTGCATATATGTAAACTTTAATTATACAAATGTAACATAATATTTGTTTACATAAGTAAATAATGGCTTATATACATTTGTAACACAAAAGAAAACATAACTGGAATAATTCTTTTTATATCCAACGATTTACGGATAAATTAATATAATTACTTTTATATTATATTTTACTATAATTAAATTTTATAAAGTACTGGTAAAGAAGTTATTAAATTATTTTATATGTGTATTTTCAAACAGATTACCATTTTTTTTAGTAAAAAGCTGTAAATAACCTTATTCATAACTTCCGTTAAATTTATTAAAATACTGGATTATAGTAATTTAATGAATATGAAATTTGTAGATTACATATTTAAACAGTCCTTATTGACAAAAAGAAATAAAATGGGTACTCAGATAAGAATAATGGTTACAAATGTATATACTTGTGACTACAAAAGTAATTTACATTTGTAAATCACAACTTAAAGCAGAACTTTAAGTATTATTTTGGGGTAAATGAATATACCTTTGTACCTAATTATGATTTCAACGGAATTTTCTGTCCCTTCTTTGCGCATAAGCGACTATACTTATATATTACCTGAAGACCGGGTTGCCAAATATCCTCTTCCGGAACGCGATGCCTCAAAACTTCTTGTTTACCGTCAACCTGCTCAGGGCGGCCGGCCCGATATCCGGGATGATGTTTTTGTTAATCTGCCCAGGATACTTCCGGCCGACAGTCTGCTTGTCTTCAATAACACAAAGGTTGTTCCCGCCCGTTTATTTTTTACTAAAGAAACAGGGGCTCATATCGAGGTCTTTTGTTTGGAACCGGCTTCTCCCAAAGAATATATTCTGGCATTTTCGCAGCATGCTTCGTCGGTTTGGTATTGTGCTGTGGGCAATGCAAAAAAGTGGAAATCGGGGGCTCTTCCGCTGTATAATCCCCAAAATGACTCCGGAATTGCTTCCTTGGGCCTTTCTGCAACGATGATAGATAAAGAGGGTGACCGTTACCTGGTCCGGTTCAGCTGGTCACCCGATGTGCCTTTTTCCAGGGTTTTGGAACTGAGCGGCAAGGTTCCCATACCTCCTTATTTAAAAAGAGAGGCCGAAGAGGCTGACATTGAACGATATCAGACCGTTTATGCACGAAACAGGGGATCGGTGGCCGCACCTACGGCCGGACTTCATTTTTCATCACGGGTTATTGGAGAATTACTGGAAAGGCAAATGAAAATACAGGAATTGACTCTTCATGTGGGTGCCGGGACCTTCAGACCGGTGAAAAGCCATTATATAAGAGATCATGTTATGCATTGCGAACCTTTCTCAGTGCCTGTGTCGTTTCTTGAAGCACTCAGGGATCATGTGGGGCCGCTCGTTTCGGTAGGGACCACCTCGTGCCGTTGTCTCGAGAGTTTGTATTACCTGGGGCTTCAGTCTATATCCGGAAAGGATCCTTCTTTTGTTGGTCAGTGGGAACCGTATTTTACCTCTTCCGAAATTTCCTATAAAGAATCTTTAGATGCGCTTATCGGGTATCTGAAAAGGAACCGGATTGAGATGCTGGAAGCTTCCACACAGATCCTGATTATCCCTTCTTACCGGTTCAGGGGAACCGATATTCTCATCACAAATTACCACCAGCCGAATTCAACTTTGCTGCTTTTGATTGCCGCCTTTACCGGAGATGATTGGCGTCTGATCTATGATCATGCACTTATGAACAACTACCGTTTTCTAAGTTATGGCGACTCTTCTGTTCTTTTTAGTTCAAAGTATTGTAAGTAAAAGATAAGTCATAAATAATAACACATGTGTTATATGATATAACTTATGTGTTACTTGTTTGATAAAGAATTGAATAGTAGGTATATACAAAAATTACCTGTAAGCATCTATTCCCAGGTTCTCATACGTCTCTTTCAGCGCCTTTTCATCATCAGAAATGATAAGCAGACGGTCTCCTTCTTCGAGCTCGGTGTTGCCTCTTGGAATAAAAAATGAGTCGCCCCGCTTGATCATTACAACAAGAGTTTTGTCGGGCAGGGGAATATCCATCATCCTGTTTCCGAACCTTAGGCTGTCGGCAGTAACAATGACCTCGCTCATGGCAGATTTGATATCTTCTGAAAACTCCATTTCAAATTCCGAACGTTGTTTTTTCTTCTGAGGGAACGACAGGTGAAGGTGCCTTGCCACCCACGGGATGGATGTTCCCTGGATAAGCAGTGAAAGAATGGTGATAAAGAAAACGATGTTAAAAATGATGCCGGCCTGCGGTACGTTATGCAACAGAGGGTAGGTGGCAAAAATGATTGGTACGGCGCCCCTGAGTCCGACCCATGAAGTGAAAAACCGGCAGTTCAGGTTCAGTTTCCTGAATGGGAGAAGCGATATGAATACGGCAAGAGGGCGTGAAAAAACAATCATAAACAGGCCAATCAGCAAACCAATCCCGGCCACCGGCCATAATTCGGAGGGATTCACAAGAAGACCCAGAGTGAGGAACATAATAATCTGTGCCAGCCATGTAAGGCCGTCAAAGAAATTTCTTACCGTCTTTTTATGCAGAAAACGGGCATTTCCGACCACGAGCCCTCCAATGTATACCGCAAGATATCCGTTACCCTTTATGAGATCTGTAAAGGAGAAAATAAAGAAAGAAAAAGCCAGGATAAGAATGGGATAAAGCGAATCGTTTCCGATATTGGCTCTTCTGAGAAAGAAAGTACACACTTTGCCCAGCAGGAATCCGGCAATGAGTCCCGATCCCATTTGATACAGGAACAACAGGATGATCTTCCATACGCCGGATTCTTCCGGCATATTAATAAATTGAATAAGCGCAATAGTGAGCATATAGGCCATTGGGTCATTACTTCCGCTTTCAAGTTCGAGTAACGGGCGCAGATTGTGTTTGAGCTTAAGCCCTTTTGAGCGCAGTATGGCAAAAACAGAGGCGGAATCGGTCGAAGACATGACGCTGCCCAGTAAGAGAGACAAGGGGTATGATAATCTTACTCCCGGCAGCAGCATGGCCAGGAAGTAAATAAATGTACCTGTGAAAAAAGCCGTCAGCAATACCCCAAGAGTGGCCAGAACAAGTCCTTCTCCGGCCACAGGCCGGATCTCGTCGTAACGGGTGTCCATACCTCCGGAAAACAGGATGATCCCCAGAGCTACCACTCCAATAAACTGCGCCGTACGGGGACTGGAAAACTGAATGCCTACTCCTTCACTGCCAAAGAGCATGCCTACAATAAGAAATAACAAAAGGGTAGGGACTCCGAATTTATAGCCTGTTTTTCCGGCAATAAGACTGAAAAACAGCAGTATGGATCCGACTAAAAGTATATTTTCGGCTGTTATGGTCATTATGTGTCTTGTTTTGATTTGTAAAAATAGTACTTTTTTTCAGTGAAAATTCGCTATCTATCCATATATTTGCAGGATATATATTTGTTACTTTTTGGGAGAATTTATTTAAAATATATAATAAAAACTAATTAAAATCCATCATGAGCAAACAAATTTCAATTAATGAGGCTGTTTCCCGTATCAAAAGTGGTATGACCGTCATGGTCGGAGGTTTTTTGGCAGTGGGAAGCCCCAAAAAAATATTGGACGAATTACTCCGGACGGAAGTAACAGATCTGACCATTATTACCAACGATACAGCATTTCAGGACAAAGGCGTGGGAAAACTTATCGCTGCCCGGAAGGTAAAAAAAGTGATTACGAGTCACATAGGAACAAATCCTGCGACCGGTGAACAATACAACAACGGAACCCTCCAAATTGAATTTGTACCCCAGGGAACACTGGGCGAGCGAATCCGTTCGGGAGGTGCCGGTCTCGGAGGAGTGCTCACTCCGGTGGGTCTGGGGACCGTAATTGAAGAAGGGAAACAGATTGTGAATGTAGACGGAAAAGATTTCCTTCTCGAAAAACCTTTACGTGCCCAGGTTGCTCTCGTGGGAGCCTCTGTCTCGGATGCATCGGGAAATCTTTACTGGAAGGGTAATTCTAAGAATTTTAACCCATTAATGGCAACGGCAGCCGATCTGGTTATTGTAGAAGCTGAAGAGATAGTTCCCGTTGGGGACATACTCCCGGAAAACGTCCACCTGCCTTATATTTATGTTAATTATATTGTTAATTGATCCCCTATGAATACAAAATCTGTTATCCGTCTGAGGATGAGTTCTCACGATGCCCATTACGGAGGCAATCTGGTTGACGGGGCTAAAATGCTCCAGTTGTTCGGCGATGTCGCAACCGAGTTACTAATCAGGCAGGACGGCGATGAAGGCCTGTTCCGCGCCTACGACAATGTGGAGTTTCTGGCACCCGTATACGCCGGTGATTTTGTTGAAGCCACAGGAGAAATTGTCCACGTGGGCAATACCAGTCGCAAGATAGTTTTTGAGGCACGTAAAGTGATTGTGCCGCGTCCCGATATTTCGGAATCCGCCGCCGATGTACTTGATGAACCCATTGTGGTATGTCGTGCCAGCGGGACTTGTGTTACGCCTTTGAAATGCCAGAGAAAAAAAGAATAATGCTATGGAGAAAATGATTATCACGGCGGCCATCTGCGGAGCCGAAGTCTTGAAAGAACACAATCCTGCCGTGCCATATACGGTGGATGAGTGTGTACGCGAAGCAAAATCGGCTTACCTGGAAGGAGCCAGCATCATTCACCTGCATGTCCGCTACGACGACGGGACCCCAACCCAGGACAGGGAACGTTTCCGGGCTGTCATGGACGCCATAAAAAAAGAATGTCCCGATGTTATTATCCAGCCTTCAACCGGGGGCGCTGTGGGAATGACCAACGACGAACGCCTCCAGCCTACCGAGCTTCATCCGGAAATGGCAACACTCGATTGCGGTACCCTGAATTTTGGCGGAGATGATATTTTTGAAAACACAGAAAATACAATTAAGTATTTTGGCCAGAAGATGATAGAAAGAGGAATTAAACCTGAGCTTGAAGTCTTCGACAAAAGCATGATAGAAATGGCGCTTCGTCTGCACAAGCAGGGATTTATTAATAAACCCATGCACTTCGATTTTGTTATGGGAGTAAACGGGGGCATTGGAGGCTCTTTGCGCGATTTTATTTTCCTGCGCGGAAGTATTCCCCACGACGCTACCTATACCGTTGCCGGCCTGGGCCGTTACGAAATGCCTTTGGCTGCTGCCGCCATTATTGACGGAGGACACGTAAGGGTAGGCTTCGAGGACAATGTATATCTCTCCAAAGGGGTGCTTGCCTCATCCAACGGTGAACTGGTCGCCAAAGTGGTAAGGATGGCCAAAGAGCTCGGGAGAGAGATAGCGACTCCGGCCGAAGCCCGCGCCATCCTTGGGCTGCCTGCCAGAAACTAATTATTAAACCAACCAAACTATATTATATGAAAAAAGGAAATAAATACGGACTGCACCGGGTGATTGAACCAAAGGGAGTGCTCCCGCAACCTGCCAACAAACTGGACAATAACATGGATGAGATTTATGATAATGAAATCCTCATTGATGTTAAGACATTGAATATAGATTCGGCCAGTTTTACGCAAATTGAAGAACAGGCCGGCGGCGACAAGAAGAAAATTGCCGCCATTATGCTCGATATTGTTGCCAAACAGGGAAAACACCGCAATCCGGTAACCGGATCGGGCGGCATGCTTCTGGGTGTTGTTGAGAAGATCGGAGATGCACTTGAAGGCAAGATAGATCTGAAAGTGGGGGACAAGATTGCCACTTTGGTTTCCCTTTCTCTTACTCCCCTCAGGATAGACAAAATTAAGGATATTCGCTCCGATATAGATCAGGTGGATATCGACGGTAAAGCCATTCTTTTTGAAAGCGGCATTTATGCCAAAATTCCAGACGATATGCCCGAAAACCTGGCTCTTTCTGCACTTGACGTGGCCGGAGCTCCCGCACAGACAGCCAAACTGGTCAAACCCGGAGATACCGTTCTCATTATCGGAGCCGGTGGAAAATCCGGTATGTTATGCTGTTATGAGGCCAAAAAACGTGCAGGCGTGACGGGTATGGTAATAGGACTCTGTCACAGTGAACGTTCTACCAAGCGCTTGCAGGAACTCGGGTTCTGTGATTACGTATTTTCCGCAGACGCCACACAGCCTGTGGCCGTTTTGGAAAAGATAGAAGAATTTACAAAGGGCGGAATGTGTGACGTGACTATTAATAACGTAAATATTCCCGATACAGAGATGACTTCCATTCTCTGTACCAAGAATACCGGCGTGGTGTACTTCTTCTCTATGGCTACCAGCTTTACCAAAGCCGCTCTGGGCGCAGAAGGCGTGGGTTCCGACGTTACCATGATTGTTGGTAACGGATACACGAAAGGACACGCCGAGATCACTCTGCAGGAACTTCGCGAATGTGAAAAGCTCCGCAAGGTGTTTACCGAACTGTACGCATAAAAAGATATTATATGGTTGAAACAAGGAGAAAACAACTCTTTCCCGAGGTAACCGACGAACAGTGGAACGACTGGAAATGGCAGGTAAAGAACCGTATTGTCAGCCTGGAACAACTCAGGAAGTATATCCGGCTCACACCTGAAGAAGAAGAAGGTGTGGCTCAGTCTCTGAAAATACTCAGGATGGCCATCACCCCTTATTATCTTAGCCTGATAGATCCCGACGATCCGTTCTGTCCTGTACGGAAACAGGCCATCCCCACGATTGCCGAAATTCACAGGGCCGAGGCCGATCTTCTTGATCCCCTCCACGAGGACGAAGACTCTCCTGTGCCGGGCCTTACTCACAGGTATCCCGACAGGGTCCTGTTCCTGATTACGGACCAGTGCTCCATGTATTGCCGTCATTGTACCCGGCGCCGTTTTGCCGGACAGAAGGACCACGAATCTTCTACCGACAGGATCCAGGCTGCCATAGATTACATAGCCCGCACCCCGCAGGTGAGGGATGTGCTGCTTTCCGGCGGTGATGCCCTGATGGTGAGCGATGAACGGCTCGAGTCCATAATCCGGCGTCTTCGTGAAATTCCTCACGTAGAGATCATACGTATTGGCACGCGTGTGCCGGTAGTATGTCCCCAGCGTATTACGCCCGATCTGGTTGCCATGCTCAGGAAATACCATCCCATATGGCTGAACACCCATTTCAATCATCCCAACGAGATAACCGCCGAATCCATTGCAGCCTGCGAAAGGATGGCGGATGCCGGTATTCCCCTGGGAAATCAGAGCGTGTTGCTCCGCGGGGTGAACGATTGCGTGCATATCATGAAAGACCTGGTACAGAAGCTGGTAAGAATGCGTGTTCGTCCTTATTACATTTATCAGTGCGACCTTTCAATGGGACTGGAACATTTCCGTACGCCCGTTTCAAAGGGTATTGAGATAATGGAAGGACTGCGCGGTCATACATCGGGTTATGCGGTGCCTACTTTTGTGGTGGATGCCCCGGGCGGAGGAGGCAAGACTCCCGTCATGCCTACCTATATAATAAGCCAATCCCCGGGAAGGATTGTCCTGCGTAATTACGAAGGCGTCATAACCACTTATACCGAGCCGGCAGACTACACCAATGAATGCCATTGCAGATTCTGTGAGGATAAACGCCGGCTGGAAGGTGTGTCGGGGCTTCTGGAAGGTCAGCAGTTATCCATGGAGCCTGCCACACTGGCAAGAAAGGAAAGAAACCACAAACACTGACCCATGCCTTTTATTGACCGCATACGCAAGTATAAAAGTCTGTCAATAGTAGGATTGGAAAAGAATACAGGAAAGACGGAGTGCCTGAATTACGTATTGCGCAGGATGGCGCAGACACAAACTCAGGTAGCCGTGACTTCCATAGGAATTGACGGCGAGAGGGTAGACCTTGTAAAGTCTACCCCCAAGCCTGAAATTTATATAGAGCCGGGAATGTATTTTACCACATTGTCCCGTTATTATCTGGAGAAGAGATTTTGTGCGGAGATATGCGAAGTGGATAACGGGAGTGCGGTGTTGGGAGGCCTGGTGACCGCGAGGGCACTGGAAAGAGGAAAAATAATACTGGCAGGACCGTCCGATACGGTTTCCCTGGCCCGGTGGGTGGAACAGGCTCCAATCAAATGGCAGGCCGGCCTCGCCCTGGTAGACGGAGCGCTTTCCCGCATGAGTCTGGCTTCCCCGGCGGTGACTCAGGCGATGATCCTCACCACGGGCGCTGCGTACTCGGCCAACATGACCCGGTTACTGGGCAGAACGCGCTTCGTGTACGATACACTTTGCCTTCCTGCTGTTCCAAAGGAACTGGCCGGACGTTGCGGGGAAGTTGTACGGGGTGTCTGGGCAGTTGACGAACGGGGTGAACTGAGGGATCTTGGCATCCACTCGACCTTGAGTGCGCAGGATGTGACAAAGATTGTTCATTCCGGAGAACGAAGGATATTTATTCCGGGAGTTGTGAGCAATACGTTGCTCGATAAATTGGGACATCAGAAAGAAGTGAACGGGATGGAACTGATTATTAGGGATTTTTCCCGACTGTTCACAGAACCGGATGTTTTTTACCGTTTTTTGAAAGAAGGCGGAAAGATAAGTACAATATTGAAAACCAATTTGATAGCTGTATGCATCAATCCATGGTCCCCCGAAGGGTATCATTTGAATGCCACTGAATTGGAAACAAGAATGCAGGAAGTACTGGAACTTCCCGTATACAACATAAAAAGGCTTGAAAAATGAAATTCAGCCGGATGACTGAACATATAGAAGGGTTGAAATACCTGACCGGAAAGCTCGAACTGTCCGGTTCAAGGCCCGTGCGTTATCTCATGCAAACGCCTTTCTGCACCAACAGGCAGGCGCTGGAAAAGGGTTTTGATATCCTGCAGGCTGCTTTGGATCTGGTAACGGATCCGGCACGTTTGCCCGATTGCATGCGCCTGAATCATCTTTTCTCGCAGATTCACGATATTCAGGGGACTTTACAGGCAGTAACCGATAAAAGTATTCTCGACGAAATAGAATTGTTCGAAATCAAATATTTCGCCTTCCTCTGTTCAGATATCTCCAGGCTGCTCAATGACATGGGCTTTACTCACGAGCCCTTGTACCCTTTGAATGAAGTGAAGGCGATGCTGGATCCTGACGGAACGGGAGTTGTATCGTTCTATATATATAACAGTTACAGCCAATCCCTTGCCTCGGCGCGTGATCGTCTCAAAAACACTGATCCCGGGGAACAGCCCGGAGAATGGGAAACGCTGCGGCAGGCCGTGGACAAGGCCGAGCTGGAAGTCAGAGAGGAGTTGAGCCAAAGGATAAGTGAGCATTCCGCGGTACTGCGGGAGAATTTCGATACCCTGACCAGGATTGAGATCTGGTTTGCCAAAGCCTGTCTGGCAAAACGTTACCGGTTGGTCCGTCCTGAGTTTATCCCCGACGACGGACCGGAATTCCTTGCCATTGAGGGAATGTTTCATCCGCAAATTGCCGATTCCCTTGAAGATTCGGGAAATTCATTCCAACCGGTTTCCATTCGTCTGGAAAGCGGACCCTGCCTGCTGACAGGTGCCAACATGAGCGGAAAGACGGTGGTATTGAAGACGGTATCGCTTGTTCAGACCCTTGCGCAATACGGATTCTTTGTTCCGGCCGGGAAAGCCCGCCTGAGCATGATAGACGAGCTTTTCGTTGTGAGTGGTGACAGACAGGACCAGTTACGTGGTCTTTCTTCATTTGCTGCCGAGATGTTGGAACTTAACCATATTTTTGCCGCCGTGAAAAAAGGCACACGGATGCTGGTACTGATTGACGAGCCTGCCAGAACGACCAACCCGAATGAGGGCATGGCACTCGTCTCTGCGCTGGCAGATTTTTTTACCCTTTACCGTATTACGGCACTCATAAGTACTCATTTTGGTGACATGAAACTGTCTTGCAGAAAGTTACGTGTCAAAGGATTTACCCGCCAAAGTGTCGTTACCGGAGAAGTGAATGCACAGAATATTAATAAATATATTGATTATAGTCTTGTAGAAGACATGGACGGACTGGTTCCGGAAGAAGCGTTGCGTATTGCCCGGTTACTGGGCGTGGATGATTCTTTTCTGGAACTGGCAAAGAAATATGTAAAATGACAGAATCAAAATTAGGTTTGGATTTCGGTAAAGTACACTACGCCAAAAATGTTGCACGTGATATTGCCGGTCAGGTACAAGAATTTGTGGAACACTACACGACCGTTGCCGTGGAGCGTACTTTGTGCCGTCTCATGGGTATTGACGGAATTGACAAGAACGGGGTTCCCCTGCCGAATGTGCTTACAGATGCATTGAAGGATAACGGGATGCTTTCTGCCGGAGCATTGCACTTCCTTGGAAATGCAATGATTCATACGGGCATGACACCCGGGGACATTGCCGTTGCCGTATCTGAAGGAAAGCTTGAAGTGAGGAAAGTGCCGGTAAGTGATCCGCAGAAGATACTACATGCGCTGAAACCCTTCATGGATAAAAGTATTGCACGAATCAGAGAAAAACGAGCGCGTCGCGAGAACTACCTGAATACCATAGGCGAGGGACCGCGCCCGTACCTCTATGTGATCGTGGCCACAGGGAATATTTACGAAGACGTGGTACAGGCTCAGGCCGCCGCGCGTCAGGGAGCCGATATAATTGCAGTAATCCGCACCACGGGACAGTCACTGCTCGATTACGTACCATACGGAGCCACTACGGAAGGATTCGGAGGGACCTATGCAACCCAGGAGAATTTCAGGATCATGCGTTCCGCCCTGGATCAGGTGAGTGAGGAAGTGGGGCGCTACATCAGACTGTGCAATTATTGTTCGGGGCTCTGCATGCCCGAGATAGCCGTCATGGGGGCCCTGGAAGGGCTCGATGTGATGCTTAACGATGCGTTGTACGGTATTCTTTTCCGGGATATCAACATGCAGCGCACACTCGTTGACCAGTATTTCTCCCGCATAATCAATGGATTTGCAGGGGTTATCATCAATACGGGAGAGGATAATTACCTGACCACGGCCGATGCCTACGACGAGGCGCATACCGTGCTGGCCTCGGACCTTATAAACGAACAGCTGGCCCTGATGGCCGGCCTTCCAGAAGAACAAATGGGACTTGGACACGCTTTCGAGATGGATCCGGCCATGGAAAACGCTTTTCTATATGAACTGGCCCAGGCCCGCATGACGCGTGAGATATTTCCCGACGCACCTTTAAAATACATGCCTCCTACAAAATTCATGACCGGAAATATTTTCAGGGGTCATATCCAGGATGCGCTCTTTAACCTGGCCGGCATATGGACAGGGCAGGGGATACAGCTGCTGGGAATGCCCACCGAGGCCATACATACTCCTTTCATGAGCGACAGGTATCTCTCCATCGAAAATGCCAATTACATCTTCACCAGTTTCAGGAATATTGGTGACGAGGTGGAATTCAAAGAAGGAGGCATTATCCGCAAGCGCGCTGCCGAGGTATTGCAGAATGCTGTAGCTTTACTTGAAAAACTTAAGAATGAAGGACTTTTCACTGCCCTTGAAAAAGGATATTTTGCAGATGTTAAACGTCCTAAAAACGGCGGAAAAGGACTTTCCGGCGTCACGGAAAAATCGGAATCTTATATGAATCCGTTTATTGAATTACTAAAAGGGAATAAATAATTATGAGCGGCGGACTGTATTCCATGGATTCCCAGGATTTTGATAAAACCCTGGATCTTACAAAAATCAAACCTTACGGGGACACAATGAACGACGGCAAGGTGCAGTTGAGTTTTACCCTGCCTGTATCTTGCGGACCCGAAGCCATTGAGTCAGCCAAACAACTGCTGAAGGCCATGGGCCTGGACAATCCTCAGGTAGTTTTTTACCGCGAGCTCACGCCGGGCTTCACTTTTTTCAACTGTTACGGAAGTCTCCTGCATACAGTGGATTTCACGTCCATTCGGGTGCCAAAGGTGGAAAGTACTGTCATGGACATGCACCAGGTTGACGAGTACATTAAAGAAAACATTGGCCGAAAACTCGTTATGGTTGGCGCCAGCACCGGAACCGATGCGCATACGGTGGGCATAGATGCCATCATGAACATGAAAGGCTATGCCGGGCATTACGGATTGGAACGCTACGATATGATCGAGGCCCTGAATATGGGATCACAGGTTCTGAACGAGGATATCATAGCCAAAGCCATGGAGATGAATGCAGACGCCATTCTGGTCTCCCAGACGGTTACACAGAAAGATGTGCATATCAAAAACTGTGTGGAATTTATAGAGATGATGGAGGCAGAAGGATTGCGCGAAAGAATGATTGTTATTTGCGGCGGTCCCCGGATTACTCACGAACTGGCCAGGGAACTGGGTTTCGATGCCGGATTCGGTATCAATACCTATGCAGAGGATGTAGCTTCTTTTGTAGCCCAGGAATATGTAAGAAGGCATAAATAAGAATAAACCTAACTATCAGATATAATTCATTATGGACAAAAATCAGATCAGAGATGTGATCGCACGTCGCGCTGCAATGGAACTGCACGACGGTGATGTGGTCAATCTGGGCATTGGCCTGCCTACCGAAGTGTTAAAATACCTGCCTTCAAACGTTCACGTTGCCATGCAATCCGAGAACGGATGTATAGGTATGGGTAATCCACCGGCCCCGGGTAATGAGGATCCCAATTTGATTAATGCCGGAGGAGGGCCAATAACGCTTGTCCCCGGTGCTTCCTGTTTCGATTCGGCTACTTCCTTTGCCATTATCAGGGGAGGCCACGTTAACGTTACCCTGCTGGGTTCGTTGCAGGTAGACGAAAAAGGTAATATTGCCAATTGGGCCATTCCAGGAGTGAAAGTGCCCGGCATTGGCGGCGCTATGGATTTGATTACCGGTGCCAGAAGAGTGATCGTAACCATGGAACACACAGCCAAAGGACAGCATAAGATACTAAAAGAATGTACGTTGCCTCTGACTGCTGCAGGTCAGGTTAACACCATTATAACCGAAATGGGTGTAATGGAAGTAACTCCTGAAGGACTGGTTCTGAAAGAGATCCATCCCGAGTTTACCGTAGATCAGGTACAGGCTGCTACCGGCTGCACGCTTGTTATCCCCGATGATTTGATACCCATGCAGAATGTTTAAAAAGTGAAATGATGGAAAAAGTATATATAGTAGCGGCCAAACGCACAGCCATTGGAAAAATGCTTGGATCGCTCACCAGCGTGTCCCCTGCGGATTTGGGAGCTGTAGTTATTAAGAAAATTCTGGAAGATACCGGCGTAGATCCGGCCAGAATTGATGAAGTGATTGTGGGCAATATTCTCATGGCCGGTCAGAAACAGGGCGTTGCCCGTCAGGCAGCCATTAAGGCCGGTATCCCGGTGGAAGTCCCCGCCTACGGAGTGAACATGATCTGCGGAAGCGGTATGAAAGCCATTATGAATGCTTTTCAGGCTGTTGTAAGCGGCGATGAGAACCTGGTACTGGCCGGAGGTGTGGAAAATATGTCCTCTGCCGGCTTTGTGCTCCACGGAGTGCGTGAAGGGGTGAAAATGGGCAACTTCAGTGCCATTGACCATATGGTATGTGACGGTCTTACCGATGCTTTCAAAGAGTATCATATGGGAGTTACAGCCGAGAACATTGCCGATCAATGTGGTATTTCCCGCGAAGCGCAGGATGAATTTTCGCTGAAATCACAGCAAAAAGCCATAAACGCTATTGACAAGGGTCTTTTCAGGGATGAAATAGTACCCGTAAATATTTCAAAGAAAAAAGAAACGGTTGTGTTCGATACCGATGAATTTCCCAACAGAAGTACGAGCAGGGAAAAAATGGCCGGGTTACGTCCTGCCTTCAAGAAAGACGGAACCGTAACCGCCGGGAACTCATCGGGAATCAATGACGGAGCTTCATTCGTCCTTGTGGCATCCGAGGAAGCAGTGAAAGAACATAAACTGACCCCCATGGTAGAGATCGTTGCCACTGCACAGGCGGGAGTCGATCCTTCCGTGATGGGGCTTGGTCCGGTACCGGCTATTGCCAGGGTGCTTCAAAAAGCCGGCATGAACCTGAAGGACATGGATGTACTTGAACTGAACGAGGCTTTTGCCGCACAGTCGCTTGGTGTGATTTCTCACCTGAAACAGGAACACGGGGTGGATGACAACTGGTTTGAGGACCATTGCAACGTTAATGGCGGGGCCATTGCGCTGGGACATCCCATTGGTGCATCCGGTAACAGGATCACGGTCAGTCTTATATATGAAATGAAACGCCGCAATGCCCGTTACGGAATGGCCTCGTTATGCATAGGAGGCGGCATGGGAACGGCGGTTATCCTAAAAAAAGTATAGATAATGGATTTTGGATTTAATAAAACAGAAGAACTTTTCAAGCAGATGATCTGCGAATTTGCCACAAGGGAAGTGAAGTCCCTGGCAGCGGAGATTGACGAAGAAGAGCGTTTTCCTGAAGAGACAGTCAAGAAAATGGCGGAAACGGGGCTTATGGGTATTTCAGTACCCGTAGCCTACGGAGGAGCCGGAGGGTCTCACCTGATGTATATCATGGCAGTAGAGGAGCTTTCGCGAGTTTGCGGTACAACGGGCGTTATACTGAGTGCCCATACTTCACTGTGCGTAGAGCCTATCCTCCAGTTCGGAAATGAAGCCCAGAAAATGAAATACCTGCCCAAACTGGCTTCGGGCGAATGGCTGGGTGCTTTCGGTCTTACCGAGCCCAACGCCGGAACCGATGCGGCCGGTCAGCAGACTTACGCCGTGGAGAACGGAGACAGTTGGGTGCTGAACGGAACCAAGATATTCATTACCAACGCCAACTATGCCGATGTATTCGTTGTCATGGCCATGACAGATAAATCGCAGGGCACCAGAGGCATTTCTGCATTCATAGTGGAAGCCGGCACACCGGGTTTCTCCATTGGGAAGAAAGAAAAGAAAATGGGGATCAGAGGATCTGCGACTGCGGAACTGATCTTTGAAAATTGTCGGATACCCAAAGAAAACCTTCTGGGAAAACCGGGTGCCGGTTTCAAAATAGCCATGATCACCCTGGACGGGGGCCGGATAGGCATTGCCGCCCAGGCGTTGGGCATTGCTCAGGGTGCCATGGATGAAACCATTCGCTACACCCAGGAACGCAAACAGTTTGGAAAACCCATCTCGGCTTTCCAGAATACGCAGTTTCAGATGGCCGGCCTGGAGACGAAGGTTCAGGCAGCGCGCCTGCTGGTCTATTCAGCCTCGGTAAGAAAAGGCCTCGGCCTTCCTTACGCCAAAGATGCGGCCATGGCCAAGTTGTTTGCCTCCGAAACGGCCATGGAAGTGACTACCAAGGCTGTGCAATTCCACGGAGGGTATGGCTATACCAGGGAATATCCTGTCGAACGAATGATGCGCGATGCCAAGATCACCGAGATCTACGAAGGGACATCGGAAGTACAGAAGATGGTGATTGCCGCCTCGCTATACCCCAAAAAATAATTGAATATGAAGATTATAGTTTGCATAAAACAAGTTCCGGACACCACGGAAATCAAGATAGACCCGGTAACCGGCACACTCATCAGGGAAGGGGTGCCCAGTATAATGAACCCCGATGACAAGGGCGGCCTTGAGCTGGCCCTGCGCCTGAAAGATGAATTCGGTGCCCATGTCACGGTAATCACCATGGGACCTCCGCAGGCCGAGGCAATCCTCCGCGAAGCTTACGCCATGGGTGCCGACCGTGCCATTCTTCTCACAGACAGAAAGTTCGCCGGGGCCGATACGCTGGCCACTTCACATGCACTTTCGGGTGCCCTGCGTACTTTGGAATACGATCTGATCATAGCAGGACGTCAGGCCATTGACGGAGACACGGCCCAAGTGGGCCCCCAGACTGCCGAACATCTGGATCTTCCGCAGGTATCTTACGTGGAAGAAGTGCACTACAGGGAAGGTGACCGGTTTCTGCGCGTCCGCAAGCAGACAGAAGAAGGGTACCAGATACTCGAGGTGGCATTGCCCTGCATGCTGACGGTTCTGGCTTCGGCCAGCAAGGCCCGTTACATGCGTGTCAGGGGGATAGTTGAAGCCTATGGAAGGGAAATGGAAATCTGGACTGCAGACAAGATTGATGTGGATGAAAGCAAGCTGGGACTTAAGGGTTCGCCCACCTGGGTGAACAAGGCTTTCACCCGAGGCGTGAAGCCTGCAGGCACAGTGCACGAGGTGACTCCGGAAGAAGCCGTGGACCTTATTGTGGGTAAACTGAAGGAAAAATTCATTATATAAAGGCAATTATGGATATTACAAAATATAGAGACGTCTATGTTTACATAGAACAAAGAGGGGGCAGGGTACAGAGTGTAGCCCTGGAATTGTTGGGGAAAGCGCGGGAATTGGCAGACACACTTGGGGAAAAAGTCGTCGCTGTGTTCCCCGGCTGCCACATTTCTGAACAGGCAACCAATCTTTTTTCCTGGGGTGCCGATAAAGTTTTATGCATGGATGCTCCCGAACTGGAAAACTACCTGACTGAACCTTATGCCCAGGCTGTATATAAAGTTATAACAACTTATAAACCATCTATTTTCCTTATTGGAGCCACGACCATAGGACGTGACCTTGGACCAAGACTTTCGGCCAGACTGGAAACGGGTCTCACGGCTGACTGTACAAAACTGGATATTTCTGAAGATAAACAGTTGCTCATGACGCGTCCTGCCTTTGGAGGAAACCTCATGGCAACCATCATGTGCACACAGCGCCGTCCTCAGATGAGTACCGTAAGACCGGGCGTGATGAAGAAAATTATAAAGGACGAAACGCGTAAAGGGGAAGTCGAATTTATTGATATACAGTTTGATAAGAAAAAGATTGAACGGGTTCGCCTGGTGGAGACACATAATATAGACAAGGGTCTGAAGGATATTTCAGAAGCCAGGATTCTGGTCTCCGGCGGACGCGGAATAGGGAATAAGGAGAATTTTGAAAGGTTACAATCCCTGGCTGCCTTGCTCAACAATGCCGAGGTTTCCTCTTCGCGCGCCATGGTGGATGCTGGTGTGATGACACACGACAGACAGGTGGGGCAGACCGGTAAAACCGTACGTCCCGATGTCTACTTTGCGCTGGGCATATCCGGTGCTATTCAGCATCTTGCAGGGATGGAAGAGTCTGAATTCATTATTGCAGTCAATAAAGACAAATATGCTCCCATATTCCAGGTGGCAGATCTGGGCATTGTGGGTGATGCCAATAAAATCGTGCCCCTGCTCACAGAGCGTCTGGAGAATGAATTGAAGAAGTAATTAGCCACAGTAAAAATTTATTTTTAATTTTGGCATACATTATGCCCCATGAAATAAATTCATTTATCTAAACTGATTATTTATGAAAGAGCATTACCTTGCTTATATCCAAAACAGCATAAAAAACTGTTGGGACAGCCCTGCATTGACCAACTATAAAAGGGATTCCTATACTTATGGTCAAATGGCGCAGTATGTAGCCAAATTTCACATTTATTTTGAAAAACTACCTCTTGCTAAAGGAGACAAGGTCGCTTTATGCGGTGCAAACAGTGCACAATGGGGAATTGCCTTCATGGCTGCTTCTTCTTTTGAAGCCGTTGCCGTCCCGCTGCTGAACGACTTTTTACCTGAGAGTGTAATGACACTTACCGACCATTCGGAAGCAAAAGTATTGTTCATCAATAAAGAGATCTGGAACAAGATAGATATAGCTTCCATGCCCCATCTTGAGGCTGTCATCTCTCTGGATGACTATTCGCTTCTTTTTGCCCGGGATAAGGAGGATGAGGCACTTTATCTGCAACTTGACAGCCTTTTTGATGCCAGGTATCCAGACGGTTTTAAACCGGAGCACGTCAATTACCCCACCAACAACTTTGACAACCTGGCGTTGATCAATTATACCTCGGGTACAACAAGTGCCCCAAAAGGAGTCATGTTGACTTACCGGAACATCAGCTCCAACATCCAGTTCGGTTTGTGGGGCATTCCCAACAGACCGGGAGACAAAATCGTTTCCATGCTTCCCATGGCTCATATGTACGGAATGGCTTTTGAGTTCCTCTATCAGCTGGCGGGTGGCACACAGATCTTTTTCCTGGGAAAAGTGCCTTCCCCGAAAGTATTGCTCGACGCATTATCCATTGTACAGCCGTACCTGGTGATCACGGTACCTCTTGTTATTGAAAAGATTTTCAAGAGCTCTGTTTTCCCGACCATCAAGAAACCCGCCATCAAATTCATCCTTAAGACGCCTGTGATGGCCAAGGTGATTCATAATCAGATCCGTAAAAAACTCCTGAATGCATTCGGAGGAAAGATGCGCATGCTTGTTATCGGTGGGGCAGCCATTAATCAGGAAGTGGAAGACCTTATGAAAACAATAAAGCTTCCCTATACCGTTGGTTACGGCATGACCGAATGCGGACCTCTGCTTTCTTTCGAAGATAGCGGCAAGTTCATCAAGAGCTCCTGCGGCAAACCGGTTCACAGGATGTCTCTCCGTGTAGATTCGGAAGATCCTGCTCAGATTGTTGGCGAACTCCAGGCCAGGGGCGATAATGTGATGTTGGGTTATTATAAGAATCCCGAAGCTACTGCTGCCGCATTTACAGAAGACGGCTGGCTCCGTACCGGTGACCTTGGACTTATAGATGCCAATAATAATGTATTTATCAAAGGCAGAAGCAAGAACCTGATCATTGGGGCAAACGGACAGAACATCTATCCCGAGGAAATAGAAGACAAGCTTAATAATCAGCCATTTGTCGTAGAATCCATTGTAGTGGAACGCGACAAGAAACTGGTGGCACTTGTATTTCCGGATTATGACCGCGTTTCGCAGGAAAGTCTGGACTCCATGGGCCTGGCCAAGCTAATGGAAGAAAACAGGATGCGTCTGAACATGTTGCTTCCTGTATTCAGCCGGATATCAAAAATTGAAGTGTGCCAGGAGGCTTTTGAAAAGACACCCAAGCGTAGCATCAAGAGATTCCTTTACAAATAAGGGTCAGCTGTTTGATTCACTAATCACGCATTCTGTTTCACTGCATTGCGAAACAAGGATGCGTGATTCGTTTTGGAAGGCAGAGAAATCCTGTTCACAAAACCTCTTACAATCTTCTGCTGTCAGAAACCGTACTTCGCCGGAAAAAACATTGTCTCCGTCGCAGTTCAGCCACAGTGAAT